>Ga0187843_10000031_pt1 | contig 121255 bp, 127 predicted proteins | sample SpaLakP09_SKY_43_FD_134516 | JGI IMG/M metagenome (GOLD analysis project Ga0187843, IMG submission 134516) | Oligotrophic lake water microbial communities from Sparkling Lake, Wisconsin, USA - SP09_SKY_43 | ecosystem: Environmental > Aquatic > Freshwater > Lake | place: USA: Sparkling Lake...
CGGCGGGGCGATCGACATGTCATTGTCGTTGAGGATGACCATCAGCTGGCCATTGGTCGTCTCGGCCGCGTTGTTCATGGCCTCATAGGCCATGCCGGCGGACATGGAGCCGTCGCCGATGACGGCCACGACGCGGTTCTTCTCGCCCTTCTGGTCGCGGGCGGCCGCGAAGCCGAGCGCGGCGCTGATCGAGGTGGAGGCGTGGGCGGCGCCGAAGGGGTCGTATTCGCTCTCGCTGCGCTTGGTGAAGCCCGACAGGCCGCCGGGCTGGCGCAGGGTGCGGATGCGGTCGCGGCGACCGGTCAGGATCTTGTGCGGATAGCACTGGTGGCCGACGTCCCAGATCAGGATGTCCTTCGGCGTCTCGAACACATGGTGCAGGGCGACGGTCAGTTCGACCACGCCCAGACCGGCCCCGAGGTGGCCGCCGGTGACGGAAACCGCGTCGATGGTCTCGGCCCGCACCTCGTCAGCCAGCTGACGCAGCTGGGGGATATCGAACCCACGCGTGTCAGCGGGGATATGGACCTGGTCGAGGAGCGGGGGGTCGGGCATGCGGGCGGTTTGTACCTAAGCCTTTGGTCTTCCAACATGGTGTAGCGCATTTCGCTGCAATGCGGGCCGACGTGATCTGATTTTTCGCAGCAGAACCGGTCCGGGCTGCCGCAGCGACTCAGGACCGGCGCTGCAGGACATAATCCACACTGGCCTTGAGGATATCAGCGTCGGGCCCGAACAGATCGAGGTGGCCGCGGGCCTGGTCGGCCAGATGCGCGACCCTGTGCCGCGCCTGGTCGACGCCCAGCAGGGTAACGAAATTGGTCTTGCCGCGGGCGGCGTCCTTGTTGGCCGCCTTTCCGAGAATGTCCTCGTCGCCCTCGACGTCCAGCAGGTCGTCGACGATCTGGTAGGCGAGGCCGATGTCGTGGGCGAAGCTGGTCAGGGCCTGACGGTGGACCTCGCGGGCCCCGGCGATGATCAGGGGAATCTCGAAGGCGTAGGTGAACAGGGCACCGGTCTTGAGCCGCTGCATGCGGGCCACGCCGCCGAGGTCGTCGCGGACACCGAGCAGGTCGATCATCTGGCCGCCGGCCATGCCGCGCGCGCCGCTGGCCAGCGACAGCCGGGCCGCCAGTTCGCAGCGCACGGCGGGATCGTCGTGGGTGTCCTCGTGCAGCAGGATGTCGAAGGCGGCGGTCTGCAGGGCGTCGCCGGCGAGGACCGCGGTGGCCTCGTCATAGGCCTTGTGGACCGTGGGCCGGCCGCGGCGGACGTCGTCGTCGTCCATACAGGGCAGGTCGTCGTGGACCAGGCTGTAGGCATGGACGCATTCCAAGGCGCAGGCGGCGCGCAGCACCGGCCGTTCCTCGATGTCGAACAGATTGGCCGCTTCCAGCGCAAAGAAGGGTCGCAGCCGCTTGCCGGGACCGAGGGCGGCGTAGCGCATGGCCTCGGTCAGGCGCGATTCGGGGCCGTCGGCGCGCGGCAGGAGTTCGTCGAGGGCGACGGTGACCAGATCCGCGATCTCGGCCACCCGGTCGATGACGCCCTGCTCCGGCGAATTGGCGGCGAGCACCTGAGTCAGAACAGCCTCCCGCCCAAGGGGACGTCGCGGTCGACGCCGATCAGGACGACCTCGCCCGCCGCGTCGGGAAAGCCGAGGGTCAGGACCTCGGACATGAAGGGACCGATCTGGCGCGGCGGAAAGTTGACGACGGCGGCGACCTTGCGGCCGAGGAGTTGGTCGCGCGTGTAGTGGACGGTGATCTGGGCCGAGGACTTCTTCACCCCGATGTCGGGGCCGAAGTCGATGGTCAACTTCCAGGCCGGCTTGCGCGCCTCGGGGAAGGGGTCGACGGCGAGGACTTCACCCACGCGGACATCGACCTTCATGAAGTCATCGAAGGCGATCGGCGCGGCGGGCGCCGGCATCAGCTGAACTCGGCCGGTTCGGCGCCCTTCGCCTGGCCGTCAGGACCGACCACGATCTTCTCGACGCGCAGCTGGGCCGCCTTGAGGCGGTTCTCGCAATGGGCCTTCAGACGCGCGCCCTCCTCATAGAGGGCAATCGACTCCTCCAGCGGGGCCTGGCCGGACTCGAGTTTGGAGACGATGGCCTCGAGACGCTGGAGGGCGTCCTCGAAGCTGAGGTCGGCGGGGATGGCAGCTGTGTCGGTCATGGCGCGCGACCCTAGAGGGGGTGGAGGCGGGTCTCAAGCGCCGAGCGGCAATTGCTAGCCGGCCGGTTCGACGCGGCGGGCCGAGACGATGCGGACGCGGGGGTCGAGCATCTGGCCGCGCATGAAGCCTTCGCCCTCGGTGGGTGATTTGGGGGCGGCGAGGATGGCGCGCACGACCTCCATGCCCTCGATGACCCGGCCGAAGACGGCGAAGCCGGGATCGGGCGGGGCGGCCCGGGCGTCGAAGCCGGGCAGGTTGCCGACGATGATGAAGAAGTCGCCGTCGGCGGTGCCGGGGTCGAAGCGGGCCATGGACAGGGCACCGTCGACGTGGCGCAGGCCGGTCTGGCTGGTCGGCTCATGGGCGATGGGCGGCAGGATGCGGTCGGGCGCATTGGCGGTCCCGCCCTGGACGACGCCCGTCCCGGCCCCCAGCTCCATGCCGCGGTAGAAGTCGGTGCCGTTGAACCGGCCCTCGTCGACATAGCGCAGGAAGTTGGCGGCGGTGATCGGGGCGCGGGGGTCGGTCTCGACGAGAATGGTCCCCGCGGAGGTTTCGAACTGGACCCGAACCGCGGCGGCCGGGGCCGGCGCGGCATCCTGGGCGACGGCGGGGGCCGACAGGGTGGCGGCGAGGCAGAGGGCGAGCAGGGAGCGTCGGATCATGGTCCTCTCCTCGCGGTCAGCGCTTCTCGTAGCGGCGCTGGGACCAGTATTTGAAGCCCTGGTTGTGGACCAGTGACCAGCCGTCGGCGCGCAGGCGGCGGCCGACCATGTGGTTGAAATAGCCGTGGGCGAGGACCAGCACGTCCTGGCCGCTCTCGGCGCGGGCGATCAGGGCCCGGGCGGCGGTCTCGGAGCGGGCCTCCGCCTCGCGCCGGGTCTCCTGCCCCTCGTGGTGGTTGAAGACGTGCCACCAGAAGCGGGCGACGGCGCCCCAGTATTTGGGCGGCAGCTTGAACCAGGCAGGAAAATGCGGCGGCGGCAGGGGCGCCTCGATGAACAGGGCGTCCGACATGACCTCGCGGCCGGCGGCGATGGCGGCGGCGGTTTCCTGGGCGCGGGGACGGGTCGAGGCGTAGATGGCCCCGGCGCCCTCGGCGGTGGCCAGCAGTTCGGGCGGCGGGGTCTGGCCGGCGCGCAGGCCGCCGACCTCATATTTGGCCCACCAGTCCCGGTACTGGTCCGAGGTCAGGTAGCATTTGCGTGACAGGGCCGGCTCGCCATGGCGGGCCAGGACGATGGCACCCGGACGCACCGAGACCAGGGCGGCGCGCGACGGCGCGGGCTCTGCCTTCGACGGCGCAGGGGCGTCAGCCATCAGTGAGTCTCTGGCGGGGGCGGGCATGATTTCCGGACGTAAGCGATTGGCGAAACGTCCTTTATTCCTCCCCCAAGGCCTGAACGTGGGCGACGGCGGAACGGCCCAGCCCTTCTAGGTCGTAACCGCCCTCGAGCGAGGACACAACCTTGCCGCCACAGCACGATCGCGCGATCTCGAGCACGGCGCGGGTCGCCCAGGCGAAATCCTCCGCCTCCAGCGACTGGTGGGCGAGCGGATCGCGGCGGTGGGCGTCGAAGCCGGCGGAGATCAGGATCAGGTCGGGATTGAAGCTCTGCAGCGCCGGCATCAGGCCACCGGTGAAGGCGCCGCGCCAGGCCTCGCGGGCGGCGTGGGGCGGGACGGGGACGTTGACGATGTTGCCCACGCCGGTTTCGGACGCCGCGCCCGTGCCCGGATAAAGGGGCGACTGATGGATGGAGCCGAGGAACAGGCTGTCGTCGGACTCAAAGGCGGCCTGGGTGCCGTTGCCGTGATGGACGTCGAAATCGATCACGGCGACGCGGGCCATGCCCTCGGCCTGGGCCACGCGGGCGGCGACGGCGACGTTGGAGAACAGGCAGAAGCCCATGCTCTGGTCCGGCTCGGCATGGTGGCCGGGCGGGCGGACGGCGGCGAAGGCGCGGGCCGTCTCGCCGCGGGCCACGGCGCGGACGGCATCGACCACGGCCCCGGCGGCGAGGCGGGCGGCGCGGATGCTGCCGGGCGACAGGACGGTGTCGGCGTCGAGCTGGCGGACGCCGCTGTCGGGCGCAGCGGCGAGCAGGCGGGCGACGTGATCGGCGGGGTGCAGGCGTTCGAGGTCGACCACGGCGGCCTCGGTCGCGGCGCGACGGTCGAGGCCGAGTCCGGCGGCGTCGAGCGCGTCCAGCACGGCCTGCAGCCGCTCGGGGCTTTCCGGGTGGCCGACACCGGGGCGGTGGGCCAGCATGTCTGGGTGGGTGAAGAGGGCAACGCTCATCGGGCGGAGGATAGAAGCGGGCGGCGGGCTTGTCGCGTCCCGATCAAGGTCCTAATCGCGCAGAATGACCAACGCCGTGATCCGCCCTGCCGTAGACGCCGACGCCGCCGCCCTGGGCGTGCTGGGACGGCAGACCTTCCTCGATACCTTCGTGGAGGGGTTCGGCATCCCCTATCCGGCCGACGATCTGACGGCCTTCCTTGATGCGAGTTTCAGCCCGGAGACGATCCGCGCGAAGCTGAAAGAGCCCGGCGCGGCCTGGTGGGTGGCCGAGCGGGACGGCGAGCTGCTGGCCTTCGCCAACACGGGGCCGAACACCCTGCCCCACCCGGACGCAAGGCCGGGCCATGCGGAGCTGCGCCGGCTCTATGTGTCGAAGGCGGCGCAGGGCCTGGGCCTGGGCACGAAACTGCTGGCCGTGGCGCTGGACTGGATGGAGGCGAACACCGACGGGCCGCTGTGGATCGGGGTCTGGAGCGGAAACCTGAAGGCGCAGAAACTGTACGCGGCCTACGGGTTCGAGATCGCGGGCGAGTACCAGTATCCCGTCGGGGCCTGGCTGGATGACGAGTTCATCCTGCGGCGGGGGTAGGCAGGGCGGCAATCCGCCTTACGACCAGACCGCGACCGTAGGCGAATAGGCGTCCATCGCCTCAAGGGCCGCGGTGACCAGCACCCGCTCCTCCTCATTGAGTTCCGGCCGCCAGATGTCGAAGATCAGCACGACGCGCGTCCGGTCGCTGGTGTTGATCGCCTCATGTTCGATGGTGTCGTCGAATACCCAGGCCTTGCCCTTTTCCCAGCTGCGGACGTCGTTGCCCACGCGGAATTTGCAGCCCGGCGGGGTGATCAGCGGCAGGTGGCAGACGAGCCGGGTGTTGACGAAGCCTGTGTGGGGCAGGATGTGCGCCCCGGCCTTGAGCTGCGAGAACATGATCTGCGGCGAGCGGGCGGCGATCTGGCACAGGGGCGCGTCGGCCAGGGCCGCCATCGTCTGTGGGCAGCGGTCGGCGTTCGGCGTGGCCTGACCGTCCTTCCACAGGAAGCTGGTGCTCCAGTCCATGCTGTCGACCAATGGATAGTCGGTGCGGCTCGGGAGGTGGGGCACAGTCTGGAGATAGGGGCTGAAGCCGCGGTCCTGTTCCAGCAGGGCCTCCAGTTCGCCGGTGATGGCGTCGGTTGCCGCCTCGACCCTGTCCATCCATGGAAACATCTCGCGCGGATAGAACTGCGCGTTCGGAAGCTCCGGAAAATAGAAGGCCTTGGGCTGCTGGAAATAGGCCTGTTTGCGGCCCGTCGCGAGATCAAGGGCGTGGGTGAACCGGGCGCTGGACCGGCCCTCGACATAGCCGGCCCGGTCGAGTTCCTCGCGGACGTGGTCGAAGATCCCCGCGGCGAGCCGGTCGCGGAGCGCGCGGGCGCGGGCGACGCCCGGGGCGAGATCGGCCGGCACTGCGGCACCGGACTCCGCGAGGCTGACGAGCGCCCGGTAGTAGAGGTTGGCCTCCCGCTTTGCGCCAAGGGCGGAGAGCATGTCGCCCTTCACCAGCAAGGTTCTCGCATCCTGACCGTCCAGCTCCAGGGCGCGATTGATGACGACTTCCGCCGACCGGTCGTCCTCCAGCTTGTGATGGCTCCATGCCAGCATGGCGAGGTGGGCGGGCCCGGCCGCGCCGGCGGCATCAACGCGCGCCAGCGCCTCGCAGGCCTCTTGCCAGCGCCCCGCGTGGAAGGCGATGACCGCCGCTGGAGCATCGACGGGAACGGACTGGGACGCAGGCACAGGGAACTCGGACATCCGGCTGGATTGCCCCTGCCCGGTGGCCGAAACGGGGCAGGGGCGTTACGTGAATTTCATGTCCACGGGCCGGCTGGTATTCTCCCCATCAGGGCGGGATAATCGCTCCCATGCTCCTCCCCTTCTTCACCGCCCTGCGCGACGCCAAGGTTCCCGTGTCGATGAAGGAATGGCTCCATCTGATGGAGGCCATGGATCGCGATGTGGCCGGTCGGAAGGTCGATGACTTCTACCATCTGTCGCGTGCGGTGCTGGTCAAGGACGAGAAACACTACGACCGGTTCGACCAGGTGTTCGGCAAGGTGTTCGGCAAGGTGTTCGCCGGGATCGAGAGTGTCGGCGCGGGCGAGGAGCCCTCGCTGGACGTGCCCGAGGACTGGCTGAAGCTGCTCAACGAGAAATATCTGACCGACGAGGAGAAGGCGCAGATCGAGGCGCTGGGCGGGTTCGACAAGCTGATGGAGACGCTGAAACAGCGGCTCGAGGAACAGCAGGGCCGGCACGAGGGCGGCAATAAATGGGTTGGCACGGGGGGCACCAGCCCGTTCGGGCACGGCGGCTATAATCCCGAAGGCGTGCGCATCGGCGGGCCCGGCAAGCACGGGCGCGCGGTCAAGGTCTGGGAGAAGCGCGAATACCGGAACCTCGACGACCAGGTCGAACTGGGCACCCGCAACATCAAGGTGGCCCTGCGCCGCCTGCGCCGGTTCGCCCGGCAGGGCGCGCTCGACGAGCTGGACATGGACGCCACCATCGACGGCACGGCGCGTCAGGGCTGGCTGGACATCCACATGCGGGCGGAGCGGCGCAATACGATCAAGGTGCTGCTGTTCCTCGACATCGGCGGCTCGATGGATGCGCATGTGAAGATGTGCGAGGAGCTGTTCTCGGCCGCGAAGACCGAGTTCAAACACCTCGAATTTTTCTACTTCCACAACTGCCTCTACGAGGGCGTCTGGAAGGACAACCGGCGCCGGCACGAGCAGAAGATCCCGACCTGGGAGGTGCTGAACAAATACCCCGGCGACTGGCGCGCCATCTTCGTCGGCGACGCCACCATGAGCCCCTATGAGGTGACCATGCCCGGCGGTTCGGTCGAGCACTGGAACGAGGAGGCGGGGGCCGTCTGGATGAAGCGGGCCACGCAGCAGTGGGACAAGGTGGCGTGGCTGAATCCGTCGCCGGAGCGCTACTGGAGCTATTCCGCCTCGGTCGGGATGGTGCGCGAACTGGTCGATGAGCGGATGTATCCGCTGACGCTGGAAGGGCTTGAGAAGGCGATGCGGGCGCTGGCCAAATAGGCTAGGGTTTCCGGGTCGTCCGAGGAGTCCCGCCATGCTCGCCGTCGTCTTTGCGCTGATGCTGCAACAGGCCGCCCCCCTCCCCGCCGCGACAAATCAGGTCGTGTGGGAGACGCCGTTGCCCGTCGAGGCCGCCCAGGCCGTCCCGGCCGTCGAACTCCCGCCCATTCCCGACTCCGCCCGCACCGACCCGTATGGCTATGAGCGGGCCGAATGCAGCCCGCTGATCCGGTCCCGCGCGGAGACGCTGGAAGCCTGTCAGGCGCGGGTTCGGGTCACCCTCGCCGCCCATCTGGGAGCCGCCCTGCCGGCGGGTCTGGCCCCGGCCGGTGCCCTGGACGCATGCCGGCAGGAAGCCGCCGGCGATCGCTACGCCCTTCAATGCGGTGCCCCCGCCCGCGCGGATCGTCCGACCGCCGTGCTGGAGGAGCGGAACTGCGAGACCCGCCCCCGCGCCCAGGCCCAGGGCGGTGTCGCCTGGACCGAGGAATGCCGCCCGGCCAGCGGCCGCCGCGAGGACGACGGATTGCGCCTCCGGGTGGGCGGCAACGACTAGACGCCGGTCGCCGTCAGGTCCCGAAAGGTGACCGCCGGTTTGCCGTCTGCGCCTTCTGCCTGCGGGAGGGCGGGCGATGCTTCTGACGATGATGGCGATGGCGATCCAGCTGGCGGTGGCGGCGGGCGATCCACCGATCGAGGTCCCGGATTCAGCGCTGCGCGACCCCTATGGTTTCGTGCTGTCGCATTGCAGTCCGCTGGTGCGGCGATCGAGCGAGTCGCTGGAAGCCTGTGAATACCGGGTCGGAACCGCACTGAGGGCGCGCCTGCCGGACTTCCGCCCGCGACCGCCGGCAACGACGGTCGCCTCTGCCTCTGGCGATCCGCCGGCCGCGACGACCGGCAGCGCCTTCGGCGGACGGTGCACGACCCGGCAGGAAAGCCAGCAGGGCGAGGACGGCTCATCCTCGTCCGGTACGATCGTCTGCGGAGACCGGTCCGGCGCGGCGGCGACGGCGCTGGACGACGTGCTGCGGCCTCGCTGAACCGAAGCTTTCCGGCATGACAACGCCGCGCCCGGTTTCCGGACGCGGCGCTGTGTCGGATCGCAGACCCTAGTTGCGCTTGTCGTCGCGCAGGGTGTCCTTCAAGCCGCCGACGGCGTTCTGGACCTTGCCTTCGACCTGGTCGGCCCGGCCTTCGGCCTTGAGTTTTTCGTCACCGGTGACCTTGCCGGCCAGTTCCTTGGCCTTGCCGCCGAGGTTCTTGGCGGCGCCTTCAACTCGATCATGATCGGGCATGGGACTCTCCTTGCAGGGGCGTCGCCGGAGTGACGACGCCTTGTGCGAGAAGAGCGAACCAAGGCCGGTTCACGTTCCGTACTGTGCCGCTAGGCGTTTCGCCGCAGCCAGACCGTCACGGCCCAGGCGTGGGCCTCATGGCGCAGTCGGGCCAGCGCCTCGGCGGGCTCGAGCCAGACCAGCTCGTGATCGGCCTCGACCCTGGCGGCGGGGTCCAGCGAGAGCTGTTCGGCGACCCAGAAGCCGCCGATGTTGTTGAGCGGCTCGCCGTCGGACTTTTGGAAATACTGGGCGGCGTGGGCGATGCGGGCCTGCGGGCGCACGGTCATGCCCGTTTCCTCGAGGAACTCGCGAACGACGGCCTGTTCCTCGGTCTCGTCACCATCGACGGCGCCGCCGGGCAGGTCGAAATAGCTGCCTTCGCCGCGGTCGACGCGGACGCAGGCAAGCCGGCTGTCCTGGACGACCAGACCGAAGGCGGTGGCGCGCAGGCGGTAGTCGAGGCCCGGCCGGGCGTTGCCGAACTGGAGGGCGGCCGACATGGTCAGAGGTCGAACGCCAGGCGGGCGCGCACGCCCTTGTGCGCCTTGTCGATCTCGACCGCCGACCGCAGACCCGAGGCCATGGCGGAGATGATCTTGCCGCCCAGCCCGGTGCCCTTGACCGCGCCGTCGCCCATGCCGGGGCCGTCGTCCTCGACCGTCAGTATGGCGCGTCCCATGGGGTCCTGCCCGAGGCTGACCCGGATCTGGCCCGGCTTGCCCGGCTCATAGGCGTATTTGACGGCGTTGGTGACCAGTTCGGTGACCACCACGCCGAGCGACACTGCCTGATCGGTCGAGACGCGCATGGGCGTCGCCTCGAGATGGATGGTGCAGCCCTCCTTGTCCGGGCAGAGCGACTGGGACAGTTCGCCGATCAGGCCTTCGAGATATTCGTCCATGGCCACCGAGGACATGTCGCCCGAGGTGTAGAGGCGGCGGTGAACATGGGCGACGGCCTCGATCCGGGCCTGGGATTCCTTGAGCGCGGCGCGGGCACCCTCATCGGCCAGGTGGCGCAGTTGCAGCGACATGAAGCTGGAGACCAGCTGCAGGGAGTTTCCGACCCGGTGGTTGACCTCGCGCAGCATGGCCTCGGCGCGGTCGCGGGCGATGCGGACCTCTTCCTGGGAGGCGTCGTGTTCGCGCTGCAGCCGGCGGCGATGCAGGGCGTCCTCGAGGGCGTTGCGCAACAGGGCGGTGAAGTCCTCGGACACGTCCTTGATGACATAGTCGGCGGCACCCGCACGCAGGGCGGCGACGGCGATGCGGCCCTCCTGGGCCCCGGTCACATAGACCACCGGCGGCGGGTTCGGCAGGGCGATGATCTCGGGCAGGACGTCCAGACCTTCGCGGCCCGGCATGTAGTGGTCGAGGGCCACGACGTCGAAATCGCCCGGCCGGTTCACGAGGGTTTCGAGACCGGCATCGCCGTCCATCGCGCAGGTGACAGCATAGCCGTGACGGCCCAGCTCCTTTTCGACCAGCCGCGACAGGCCGCGGTCATCGTCGATGTAAAGCAGGCGAATAACCTCGCCTTCGGGCGTCCGGGAGACGGTCACTCGATGTCCGGAGCCTGCATGACCGACAGGAACAGCCCCAGCTGGCGAATGGCGCCCGCGAAGCTTTCATAGTCGACCGGCTTGGTGATGTAGACGTTGCAACCCAGGTCGTAGCAGCGCTGGATTTCCTGCTTGTCGTCCGTCGTGGTCAGGATCACCACCGGCGCGCGCCGGAGCCGCTCGTCGGCCTTGACCCGGACCAGGATGTCGGTGCCCGACATGTCCGGCAGGTTGAGGTCCAGCAGGATCAGCATCGGCCCGTTGAGGCGAACCTCCTCGCTGAACAGATAGTCCATGGCCGCGCCGCCGTCGGCGAAATGCGCGATCTCGTTGGAGATGTTGGCGCGGCGGATGTTCTTTTCGATCAGCTTGGTGTGACCGAGGTCATCCTCGACCATCACGATCTTGACGGCGTGGCTCATGCATACTCTCCGGCGTCCGGCAGGATGAGGCGTGTGGGGAATTTCAGAATAAATGTCGAGCCCTTACCAAGCTCTGACTCGACGCTGATGTCGCCGCCGAGACGGCGAACGCTGTTCCGGACAAAGGCCAGTCCCAGCCCCTCGCCGGGGCGATCCTGGCGGCCCGCGCGGCGGAACAGTTCGAAGATCCGCTCATGGTCGCGGTCGGAGATGCCGCGGCCGTTGTCGGCGATGCGGTAGACGATCCAGCCGCCCGGTGCCGCCTCTCCCGTGACGACGATCCGGCCGGGGCGGGCGGCGTCGAGGTATTTGACGGCGTTGTCGATCAGATTGCCGAAAATCTGTTCGACCGAGAGCCGGTCGCTGTCGAGCTGCGGCAAGGGTTCGACCACGATTTCGGACCCTGACGCCTGGGTCTGGTGACGGACGCTGTCGGCGATGTTGCGGACCATGGCGGTCATGTCGAGCTGTTCGGGCACGAGATTGCGCCGGCCCTCGCGCGACAGTTTGAGGATGGCGTTGATCAGCCGGTCCATCTTTTCGGTCGAGGCCCGGATGAAGCCGATGGCCTCGGGCACGTCGTCGCGCACGGCGGTGAGGGCGTCCTGCTCGACCAGTTTGGGGGCCTTGGTCTCGACGGCCGTCATCTGCTTGTCGATGATCCGTCCGGCCTGTTCCAGCTCGGCGGTGTAGCCCATGACATTGACCAGGGGCGCGCGCAGGTCGTGGCTGACGATATAGGCAAAGCGCTGGATTTCCTCATTGGCCCGGGTGAGCTCGAACGTTCGAACGCGAACCTGGTTCTCCAGACCGGCGTTGAGGCTGTCGAGGGCGTCCCGCGCGCCCTGGATCTCGAGGACGTAGCGACGGATCAGCCAGGCGCTGACGCCCGCGAGCACCAGGATCATCACCGCCCCGAGGGCGTTGGCCATGACCGTGATATTGCCCGCCCATTCCGACTGCCGGGTGCGGAACTGCAGGCGTGTGGCCTGGATCTCGTCGATCGCGGCGATTTCGACCCGCATGGCGTCCATCAGCAGCTTGCCCTCGCCGCTGCGCAGGACGGCGATGCCCTCGTCGACGCGGCCCATCCGGGCGAGGGCGACGCTTCGCTTCATGATGGCGAGGCGCTGATCCGAGAGTTCCGTGACCCGCCCGACCCTCGCCGCGAGGTCGGGATCGCCCAGCGTCAGGGCATTCAACTCCTCCAACAGCTCGGGGAGCCGCTGGATCGCCTCGTCGTGGACGGAGAGGTACTCCGGCAGGGTCGTGAGCAGGAAGCCGCGCTGGCCGGTTTCGGCGTCAACGAGCCGGGTCAGGACCTCGCGCGAGACCAGGCGGACCTGCTGGGCTTCCTCGACCGTGTCGTTGAACGAAACCGTCCGCTGGATGAGGACGAAGACCGAGAAGTTGAGCACCAGCATCAGCAACAGCGCCAGCGCCAGCAGGCCGGCCACGCTCCGTCCCAGTGCCGGGGTGCGGACAAAGCGGCTGAAGGCCAGGAGCGTGGGGCGGAAGGCCAAAAACATCGTGGGCGAGCATTAGCGGGCCGTTTCGCGCTGTCCAGTCGCGTAAAGGGAGAAACCCTCGCTGATCTGAGGATTTGGAGTAATGATCGGGTCCCGTCAGGATCGGGGGGAGTGCGACATGGTTTGGTGGTGGTGGATCGCTCCGGCGGTCGTTGGCCTGATCGGCGTCATCCTGCTGATCCGTGGCCTGATGGCCCTGTTCAGCGGGCGGGTGTTCAGCGGCCTGCTGGTCGGCGCTGGCGGTGCCGGCTTCATGGCAGCGGCGGCGATCGCCGGCCTGCTGGCGCTGGACGTCCAGACCTATGGCCGGCTGACCTATGAGCGCCCGGTGGCGACGATCCAGACCCGCCAGCTGGGACCGCAGTATTTCGAGGCCACGGTCATGCAGCCCGGCATGGGCGAGGACGCGCCCGGCGTCAGCAACCTGTATCCGCTGCACGGCGACGAATGGCGCATCGAGGCGCAGGTGCTGAAGTGGAAGCCGTGGGCCAATGTCCTCGGGCTGGACACCCAGTACCGGCTGGACCGGCTGTCGGGCCGCTATCATTCGATCGAGCAGGAAATCAATGCGACCCGCAGCGTGCATCCGCTGACGGGCGGCGACGCCGGCCCGGACTGGCTGCCCTGGCGCCTCAGCGCCTGGGATACGGAGCGGAAATACCGGAAATACGTCGATGCGGTCGACACCCTGTACGGCGGCGGTGCCTATATGCCGATGGCCGACGGGGCCAAGTACGAAGTCTGGATCACCCAGTCCGGACTGGTGGCCCGCCCGGCCAATGACGCGGCGCGGAACGCGTCGGCGGGGGGCTGGACGGAGGTGGAGTAGCGCGCCGCTTCGGGACGGGGTGATTGGTGGTTGGTGGTTGGTGGCTGGCAGACACCTGTGCAGAGGCCCGGTCTGCGCGGCCCCTCCGCTGGCGGTGAGTGCGCAACCGCAAGCCACCAACCACCAACCACCAACCACCCTGTCCATCCTCAACTGGGAGGAAAGGGCTAGACCGTCCCGATCGTCCGCAGGCGGGCCCTCGGGTGGACCTCGTTCTGGCTCATGACGACCGTCTGGCCGCGGAAGCGTTCGATGATCGAGCGGACGTAGGGACGGATCTGCGGACCCGTCAGCAGGACCGCGGTCTCGCCGGCCATGGCGGCGCGTTCGAAGACGTCGCGGACGGCGCGGATGAAGTCCTGCAGCCGTGACGGGGCCATGGCCAGCTGGCGGTCCTCGCCCTGACCGACCAGGGCATCGGCGAAGGCGGCTTCCCACTCCGGCGACAGGGTGACGATGGGCAGGGCACCGTCGTCGCCCTTGTGCTGCCAGCACAGCTGACGGGCCAGACGGCCGCGGACGTGTTCGACGAGGGTGGTGACCGAGCTGGTGTGCGGCGCCGCCTCGGCCAGGCCTTCGAGGATGGCGCCGAGGTCGCGGATCGAAACCTTCTCGCGCAGCAGGGTCTGGAGCACCCTTTGCAGGGTGGTGACGGTGACGACGGACGGGATCAGTTCGTCGACCAGTTTCTTCTCTTCGGTGCCCAGCTCCTTCAGCAGCTTCTGCACCTCGGCATAGGAGAGCAGGTCGGCCATGTTCTCCTTGAGGATCTCGGTCAGGTGGGTGGTCAGCACCGTCGAGGGGTCGACGATGGTGTAGCCGCGGAAGGTCGCCTCCTCGCGCAGGCTTTCATCGATCCAGGTGGCGGGCAGGCCGAAGGCGGGTTCCTTGGTGTGCTCGCCCGGCAGTTCGACCTGGCGGCCGGCGGGGTCCATGGCCATCAGGGAGCCGAGCCGAACCTCGCCCTGCCCGGCCTCCATCTCCTTGATACGGATGGCATAGCCCTGGGTGCCGAGGCGCATGTTGTCGAGGATGCGCACCGACGGCATGACGAAGCCGTACTCCTGGGCCAGCGAGCGGCGCAGGGCGCGGACCTGGTCGGTCAGGCGGCGACCCTCCAGATCGTTGATCAGGGACAGCAGCGAATAGCCCAGCTCGATCTTGACCTCATCGATGGTCAGGGCGGTGCTGATGGGCTCCTCGACATCCTCCTTGGGACCGCTGGCGGTGGCGGCCATCTCGGCCTCGGTCGGCTTCGGCCTGAGCCGCTGGCGGCCCAGACGCCAGGCCATGAAGCCCGTGCCGAGGGCGAGGGCCGCGAAGGGGAGCAGCGGCATGCCGGGGATCAGGCCGATCAGGCCGGCGGCGGCCGAGACGACGCCGAGGCTGACGGGGTTGGTGGCCAGTTGGGCGACCAGGGCCTTGTCGGCCGTGCCCTCGACGCCCGCCTTGGAGACGAGGAAGCCGGCGGCGATGGAGATGATGATGGCGGGGACCTGGGTCACCAGACCGTCGCCGATGGTCAGGGCGACATAGGAGTTGGCGGCGTCGCCGATGCTCATGCCGTGCTGGAGCGTCCCGATCAGGATGCCGCCGATGGCGTTGATGAAGACGATGATCAGTCCGGCCACGGCGTCGCCGCGGACGAATTTCGAGGCACCGTCCATGGCCCCGAAGAAGGTCGATTCCTGCTCCAGTTCCTTGCGGCGGCGCTTGGCGGTTTCCTCGTCGATCAGGCCGGAAGACAGGTCGGCGTCGATGGCCATCTGCTTGCCCGGCATGGAGTCCAGGGTGAAGCGGGCCGAGACCTCGGCGATGCGGGTCGAGCCCTTGGTGATGACGACAAAGTTCACCACCAGGATGATGGCGAAGATGATGATGCCGATGATGAAACTGCCGCCCATCATCAGGGCGCCGAAGGCCTCGATGACCTGGCCGGCACCGCCCGGACCCTCGTGGCCGTGGCTCAGAACCAGTCGCGTCGAGGCCAGGTTGAGGCCCAGCCGGAACAGGGTCGAGACCAGCAGCACGGTCGGGAAGATGGCGAAGTCCAGCGGCCGCTTCATCATCACGGCGGTCATCAGGATCAGCACGCTGGAGACGAGCGACAGCGCCAGCAGCACATCCATCAGGAAGACAGGGATCGGCAGGATCAGCAGCAGGATGACGCCGATGACGCCGACGGCCATGGCCACCTCGCCGCGCGCGACCCAGCCCAGCATGTCGCGCCCGCTGGGCCGCGCCATGCCGTCGCGCATCATGGTCGAGGCGGGGATGTCGGTCATGCGTAGCCGAGCGTCGAGAGGGTCAGGCGAGTGGCGTCGGCGATGACAGCCTCATTCTCGGCGTCCGAGGAAGCGCGGACGCCGTGGTAGTAGATGGCGAGCGTGATCGGGGCACCCGTTGGCGGATAAAGCAGACCGATGTCGTTCGTCGGACCGTAACCGCCTGTGCCGGTCTTGTGCGCCACGCGCCATCCCGCCGGGACGCCTGCCTTGATGCGGCCAAGACCGGTCGGCGACGCAAACATCCAGCCGAGAAGTTTTTCCTTTGAGGACGGAGACAACGGCGTCCCGGAATCCTCGAACAGCCGGTACAGATTGATCCGAGACTGCGCCGGCTGAATGGTGTCCTTGTCGCCGTCGAGACGGTTCATCTCGGGCTCGAAGCGGTCAACGGTTGTCGTCTGGTCACCGATGCCCCGATAGAAGGCCTGCATCGGGGCGATGCCGCCCATGGCCTTGAGCAGCAGGTTGGCGGCGGGATTATCGGAGACCTCGACCACCGCCTGCATCAAGCGCTCGACCGACAGGCTCGAACCAACAGAGGGCTCGGTCACCGGGGCGTGGTTGACCATATCGCCGCGGGTGATGGCGACCTGGCGATCCAGGCTCTCCTCGCCGCCCTGCACCCGCAGGAAGGTCGCGGCGGCCAGGTACATTTTGAACGTCGAGCAGTAGACGAAGCGTTCGCGGCCTCGCCAGGAGACGGCTCCCTGTTCGCTCCACGCATCGATGCCGATACGGCCGCCATGACGGGCTTCGAGGCCGCTGAAATCAACCCTGCGTGTCGGCACGACCATCAACGGTGGCGTCCGTTGAGGCGCCTGCTGGTCGCAGCCCATCACACCCAGCGCGCCGAGGCCGGTCAGGACGCTTCTGCGGTCCGTCCCCATGGGCATGATCAGGCGGCCGCGTAGCCGGAGGCGGCCACGCCGCTCTGCGGGGCGATGATCTGGACGCCCTCGTCGGCGTATTCGTTCAGCTTGTTGCGCAGGGTGCGGATCGAGATGCCGAGGATGTTGGCCGCATGGGTGCGGTTGCCGAGGCAGTGCGACAGGGTGTCGAGGATCAGCGTCTTTTCCATCTGCGCCACCGTCTGGCCGACGTGGGCGCGGGTGACGGCGTCGGCGGTCTGGGCGGCGCGGGCGGCGGGGTTGTCATAGCCGGCGGCACCGTGGGAGCCGGCGCTGAGCGGCTGGCCGTCCGGCAGGCGGATGGCCTCGACGTCGATCTCGGCACCGACCGCCAGCAGCACGGCGCGGTGCATGGCGTTTTCCAGTTCGCGGACGTTGCCGTTCCAGCGATGCGAAACCAGCGCCCGGCGGGCTTCGAGCGAGATCGGACGCACCGGCACGCCGTTGGCGGCGGCGTATTTCTTGACGAAATGGTCGGCCAGGACGGAGATGTCGCCGGGCCGCTCGCGCAGGGCCGGCAGGCGCAGGTTCACGACGTTGAGGCGGTAGAGCAGGTCTTCGCGGAAGCTGCCCTCGGCCACCGACTTGGCGAGGTCGCGGTTCGAGGTCGCGATGATGCGGATATTGACCGGCACCGGCTTGGTCCCGCCCACGCGGTCGATGACCCGCTCCTGGATGGCGCGCAGCAGCTTGGCCTGCAGGCGGACGTCCATCTCGGAGATTTCGTCCAGCAGCAGGGTGCCGCCGTCGGCCTCCTCGAACTTGCCGATACGGCGGGCCATGGCGCCGGTGAAGGCCCCCTTCTCGTGGCCAAACAGCTCGGATTCCAGCAGGTTGTCGGGGATGGCCGCGCAGTTGACGCTGATGAAGGGGCGTTCGGCGCGCTTGGAGCCGGCGTGGAGATAACGGGCCATCACCTCCTTACCGACGCCGCTTTCCCCGGTGATCAGGATGGAGGCCTCGGACCGGGCGACCTGGTCGGCCAGCATGATGACCGCCTTCATCGACGGGTCGGCGGAGATCAGCGGGCGATCGTCGTCGGCGACGGCGGACAGGACCGCGGCGATCAGATCGGCTTCCGGCGGCAGGGGGATGAATTCCTTCGCGCCGGCCCGGATCGCGGCGGCGGCGTCATTGGCGTCGGCGTCGACGCCGCAGGCCACCACTGTCACATGGATCCGCTCGGCCTCGTTGGCCGCGATCAGGGCGGCGATGTCGATGCGATAATCGACCATCAGCAGGTCGGCACCCTGCCCTCGACGGAGCTGTTCCGTCGCCTGATCGCCGCGCTCGACATGGCTGACCTTGGCGCCGTGCGCCATGGCCATCTTCACCGCCGTCGCCAGCTGTCCGCTGAGCCTGCCCACTACCAGAAGCCGCATCGGTCTTCTCCTCTAATCTCTACGCACGAACCGGCCGCCGATCAGGCGCCGGAGTCCTCGGTCTTGATGATTTCCGTCATGGTCACGCCGAGCCGGTCCTCGACGACGACGACCTCCCCGCGGGCGACCAGACGGTTGTTGACGAAGATGTCGATGGCCTCGCCGACCTTGCGGTCCAGCTCCAGCACGCTGCCGCGGTTGAGCTTGAGCAGCTGGGCCACGGACATGTGGGCCTTGCCCAGAACGGCCGAAATGTTCACCGGCACGTCGAAGACAGGCGTCAGATCGTGCGCCGTCTTGTCGTTCGGGTCATCGCTGACGGTGATCGCGACGGAGTCCGGAAACTCCTCCAGGGCCATGGTGTCGGACGCCATTACGGCCTCCCTTCCATCGAGGTTTCGGGGGTGAGGTTTTCGGCATGCCCGGCCTCGGCGGCGAGGGCGGAGTTCAGGGCCTCGCTCATGCGGGCGAAGGCTTCTTCGGGATCAAAGGCGGCGCGGCCATCCGACCATTCCAGCTGGAAGGCGGCCGCGGCCATGGTCGGGTCCGTGCGGAAGGCGACGATGCCGGAGAAGCCGGCGTCGGCGCACAGCTGCTGGATGCGCGCATGGGTCGCCTCGGTGAGATCACCGGTGCGGATGACCAGCCGCGGCGAGGCGTCGACCTCCTGCCCCAGGGCTTCCAGCGCGGCCTGCAGCGGCGCTTCGGGATAGCGGTCGAGGGCCGAGGCGCAGACCACCCGGGCGGCGGTCAGGGCCAGCTCGGCGGCCTGCTGGCGATGCTGCTGGGCGACCTGGGCCAGGGTCGGGGCCGCAGCGGTCAGGGCCTGGGCGATGGCGGACAGGGCCATGGCCTGGATGCTTTCGACCTCGGACAGGGCCTCGCTGCGGGCGTCGAGACGCGCCTGGGCGACCATGGCCTCGACCTCGGCCGGGCCGTAGGCGCGCTTCATCGGGCGGAAGGCGGCGGCCGCGTTCACGACGACGCCCGCGGCGTCGAACTCGGTGTCGAAGGCGAAGGGGGTGCTGAGGGGCTGATGGGTCATGTCAGTAGATCAACTCGTCGTCGCCGCCCTGGCCGACCAGCATGATCTCGCCCTTGGCGGCGAGATCCTTGGCGACCTGGACCATGGCCATCTGGGCCTGGTCGACGTCCTTGAGGCGAACGGGCCCCATGGACTCCATGTCCTCGCGCATGATCTTGGCGGCGCGTTCGGACATGTTGGAGAAGAACAGTTCGCGCAGGGACTCCGACGAGCCCTTGAGGGCCAGGCCGAGGGAGTCCTTCTCGACCGCGCGCAGCAGGGTCTGGATACCGCCGGGGTCCAGCTTGGCCAGATCCTCGAACACGAACATCAGGGCGCGGATACGCTCGGCGGCCTCACGGTTGCGCTCTTCGAGGGCACCGATGAAGCGGGCCTCGGTCTGGCGGTCGAAGCTGTTGAAGATGTCAGCCATCATCTCGTGGCTGTCGCGCTTGGACGTGCGCGCCAGGTTGGACATGAATTCGGTGCGCAGGGTCTGTTCGATCTTGTCGAGGATCTCGCGCTGCACCGGCTCCATGCGCAGCATCCGCTGGACGCATTCGAGGGCGAAGTCCTCGGGCAGGCTGGTCAGGACGCGGGAGGCGTGATCCGGCTTCACCTTGGACAGGACCACGGCGACGGTCTGGGGGTATTCGTTCTTCAGATAGTTGGCGAGGACGGCCTCGTTCACATTGCCGAGCTTGTCCCACATGGTGCGACCGGCGGGGCCGCGGATTTCCTCCATCAGGCCTTCGACGCGATCGCCGGGCATGAAGGCGGCCAGCAGGCGCTGGGTCTGTTCGAAACTGCCCATGACCGAGCCGGAGCCGGTCATGCCCGAGACAAACTCGATCAGCAGTTCCTCGACGACCTGGGCGCTGACCGTGCCCAGGGAGGCCATGGCCTGGGAGATCTCCTTGATCTCGTCCTCGTCCAGCCCCTGCCACAGGCGGGTGTGATCCTCGCCCAAGGACAGCAGAATGACGGCGGCCTTTTCAGGCCCCGTCAGCTTCCTGGCGTCCTCGACCGCCGGCTTTTTGTTGGTCAGGCGTGCCATCAGTCCGCGTGGACCCAACTGCGCAGGATGGCGGTGGACTCGTCAGGATGTTTCTCGACGAACTCCGCGACCTTCTTCACCGAGGAGGCCTTCACCTGACCCTCGATGCGGGCGATGTCGAGCCGCTGGTCCATCTCGGACGGACCGGACAGCTGGGGCATGACGCCGCCGGCGCCGCCCATGATGGTGGTCTGCAGCGAGGTCACGCCGCCGCCCGCGCCTGCGCCGGCGAGCTGCAACTGGCCCGCGCCGCCGCCACCGGTCGCCGTCTTCAGCAGTGGGCGCAGCACGAAGAAGATCAGCAGCAGGCCGGTGACCAGCAGCACCAGCAGCTCGACGCCGCGCATGATGTCGTTCTTGGTGAAGTCCAGCAGGGGCGAGGCCGCCTCCTCGCCGCCGACCACGGCCAGGTCGCGGTTGAAGCGGACGTTCAGGACCTCGATCTTGTCGCCGCGGGCGGCGTCGATGCCGACGGCGGCGGCGACCAGGGCCTTGATCTGTTCGATCTCCGCCGGCGTGCGCGCGGCATAGGTCGGTGCCGCGCCGTTGGCACCGGGGGTCCATTTGCCGTCAACGGCGACCGAGACGGCCAGTCGCTTGATCTCGCCGGCCTCTTTCACCGTGGTCGTGGTGGTGTTGGAGATTTCGTAGTTGGTGGTTTCCGTGCTGTCGGTCGTGCGCAAGCCGGCCGGGGTCGTCGCGGGTGCCGCGCCGCCGGGGATGTTGTTGGTCGCGGTCGCTCCGCCGTCGGCGACTCCGGTGGTGTCGGCGCTTTCCGAGCCGTTGGTCGAGGTCGAGCGCACCACCTGGCCGTCCGGATCGTAGCGCTGCTCCTGGGTGGTGGAGCGGCTGTGATCGATGTCGGCCGTGACCTGGACGCGCGCGCCGCCGACGCCGACGACGCCCTCGACGATGTCCATGATGCGGGCCTGCAGCTGGGCCTCGGTGGAGTCGCGCGCCTCCTGCGCCGAGGCGGCGCTGAAGCCTTCGGAGTCCGAGCCGGCCGCGAGGGTGCGGTTGGAGGTGTCGGTCAGGGTGACCTTCTCGGGCTTCAGGTTCGGCACCGAGGAGGCGATGACGTTGCGGATGGCCTGGACCTGGGCGCCCGACAGCTGACCGCCGGTGACGCCGACGACCACCGAGGCGGTGGGCTCGGCGGCGTCGGACTGGAACAGCTCGCGGCGCGGCAGGGCGATCATGACGCGGGCCGAGGTGATGCCGCGCATGGACAGGATGGTGCGGGCCAGTTCGCCCTCAAGGGCGCGCTTTTCGTTGAGGTTCTGCTGGAACTCGGTCTGTCCCAGCACCGACTGGTTGTCGAAGATTTCGTAGCCGACCGAGCCGGAGGTCACGAGGCCCTTGCCGGCGACCAGCATGCGCGCCTCGCCGACCTCGTCGCGGCTGACGAAGATGGTCGAGCCGTCGCCCTTCGAGGAATATTTGATGCCGGCGCTGTCCAGCGCCGTGGTGACCTCGGAGGCCTCCTGCAGGTCGAGATTGGAATACAGCAGGGCGTCCGGGGCCTGGCCGATGCGCAGCATGACGGCGACCAGCACGGCCGCGACGCCGGCGGCAACGCCCAGCACCACGGTCAGCCGACCGATTCCGAATCTCTGCAACGCCGCCGTGAAGCCGCCCACGCGTCCTGCCCCGAATACTCACGGGTCCTTACAGACGCCCGCTAGGCAGAAACTGCCGCCTTCGTGGTAAATGCGGAGTTAAGACCTTTGGTGGATCAACGTTTTTTGCGCTTCTGGAGCACGAAGCCGATGACCTTGGCGGCCGCCTCGAAATGCTCGCGAGGGATGGTCTCGTCGATGTCGACCGCGGCGTAGAGGGCCCGGGCCAGGGGCACGTTCTCGACGATCGGGACATTGTGTTCGCGCCCCACCTCCCGGATGCGCATGGCCAGGGCGTCGACACCCTTGGCGACGCAGATCGGCGCCGCATCGCCCTCGCCGGGTTCATAGCGAAGCGCGACGGAATAGTGGGTCGGGTTGGTGACGATGACGGTGGCCTTCGGCACGTTCTGCATCATCCGCTGACGGCTGCGCTGGGCCCGGATCTGCCGGAGCTTGGCCTTGACGTGCGGATCGCCCTCGGACTGCTTGTAGTCCTCCTTCAGCTCTTCCTTGGTCATCTTCATCCGCTCGGCGAAGCGGTAGCGCTGCCAGAGGAAATCGGCGCCGGCGGTAAAGGCGAGGAAGATGATGGTCGCCATCATCAGGGCCAGGGCCAGATCCCGCGCCATGGGCAGGATCATCGCCGGCGGCATGGCGGCCATGTTCTCGAGTTCGCGCAGGTGCGGCTTCAGCACCAGCCAGCAGATGACGCCGACCGCGATCAGCTTGAGAAAGGTCTTGATGAACTGAACCAGGCCGTCGGGGCCGAAGATGCGCTTGAACCCCGCCATGGGATTCACCTTCGACCAGTCGGGCTTCAGCTTCTCGGCGGTGAAGATCAGGCCGGACTGGGCGACATTGCCGCCGACGCCGCCGAGAATGGTGGCCAGCATGACCACGCCGAGGAAGGGCGCAACCGCCCACAGGGCGATGGCCCCGATCTCGACACCGGCTCCGGTCTCGAGGCCGCCGAGCATGGTGTGGGGCGCCGCGATGAAGGGCAGGAGCTGCTCGGCCATCGAGTTGGCGAACCAGCCGCCCGACATCAGCACCACGGCGGCGGCACCCGCCAGGGACAGGGCCGCCGCGACATCCGGAGACTTGGCGACGTCGCCTTTCTTGCGTGCTTCCGCAAGTTTTCGCGGTGTTGCCTCTTCTGTCTTTGACTCGGGATCGGCGCCTTCAGCCACCGGCGCCTCCCACGAAGAGTCGGGCCAGGGTGCGGTAGCGGTCGATGAAGACCGTACCGACCACGCCGATACTGAGGGCAAAGACCGACAGGCCCAGCAGGATGCTGAGCGGGGCGGCGGCGAAGAAGACCTGGAAGGACGGCATGACCCGGCCGACGAGGCCCGAGGCGAGGTTGAAGATCAGGGAGAAGACGAGCAGTGGCGCCGACAGCTGGACGCCCAGCATGAAGGCGTCGCCGAGCGTGCGGATGGCCAGTTCGACGAAGTCGCCCGTGACCAGCGGGGCCACCGGACTGATCAGCTCATAGGAGCCGACCAGGCCCGCGATGAACAGGTGATGGGTGTTGGTGGCGAAGATCAGGGTGGTGCCCAGCAGCATCAGAAAGGCGCCGATGGTCGAGCCCGGCTGCGTCTGCATCGGATTGGCGGTCTGGGCGAAGGCCAGGGTGGTCTGCAGGGCGACGATCTCACCGGCGGTGGCCAGGGCGGTCAGGAAGGACCGGAGCAGGCCACCGATCATCAGGCCGACGATCACCTCGCGGATGATCCAGCCCGCCATGCCGCCCAGGGTCGCGGGAAGGGCCGGCAGGACGCCGGCGATCACCGGCCACAGGGCGAGGCTGACGACCAGGGCCAGCGACAGGCGGATGCGCGGCGAGACATAGCTTTCGCCGATGCCGGGCAGCATCAACAGCACAGCGCCGATCCGCGCGAAGATCAGCGCCCCCTGCCAGACCTGGTCCGATGTCGCCCAGGGCTCCACCTAACGACGTCCCATGCCGGTCACATGCCGGCGATGCGCGCCGCGATCGTCCGCATGAAACCGCCCAGCAGCGCTCCCATCAGCGGCAGGAACAGCAGCAGGCTGATGAAGATGGCGATGATCTTGGGGGCATAGATCAGGGTCTGCTCCTGGATCTGGGTCAGGGCCTGAAACAGGCCGATGACCACGCCGACGACCAGGCCGACCAGCAGAACCGGCGCGCACAGCTGGATCGTCAGCCAAAGGGCGTCGCGGCCCACATCCATCACTTCCGCGCCGTTCATTCTACGCTCCGCACTATTCGGTGGCCTGACGGCCTTCGGCCTGCTTGAGGCCGCACCGGGCAGAAAATGCCGGGAGCGTGGTTAACGAGGGGTTAGTGCGGTGGCGGGTGGTTGGTGATTGGTGGCTGGTGCAAGGCCGGACGGACGCCGATCGACCGGGAGGTGGCTTGCGACGGAGCGCTATCGGCATGTGCGACCATCAACCACCAGTCGCCAACCACCCCTCCGCTCGACCCCCGACCCTCGACCTTCTATGTCAGGCCCCATGACCAAGCCCCCCGTCTCCCAGTCCGACGCCGAAGCCGCCGTGCGCACCCTGATCGAATGGGCCGGGGACAACCCCGACCGGGAGGGTCTGCTGGACACGCCGGCCCGGGTGGTGCGGAGCTACAAGGAGCTGTTCGCCGGCTATGAGGTCGAACCGCGCCAGTATCTGGAGCGGACCTTCGAGGAGGTCGGCGGCTACAACCAGCTGGTCGTGCTGAAGGACATCCGCTTCGTCAGCTTCTGCGAACACCACATGCTGCCGGTCGTCGGCGTGGCCCATGTCGGTTATCTGCCGACGGACCGGGTGGTCGGCATTTCCAAGCTGGCGCGGGTGGTGCGCGGCTATGCCCGCAGACTGCAGATCCAGGAGAAGATGACCTCCGAGATCGCCAATGCCATCGACGAAGTACTGAAGCCCCAGGGCGTCGGGGTGGTCATCGAGGCCGAGCACAGCTGCATGACCCTGCGCGGGGTCGACGTTCCGGGTGCCAGCCTGACCACCAGTGCCCTGCTGGGCGTGGTGCGCGACGACGCCCGGACGCGGGAAGAGTTTCTCCGGCTGGTCAGGGGCTGAGATGGGCCGACTGATCGAGGAGCTGGACTATCGCGCCACTGCCATGGGGCCGTTGATCCTGCGGCGCCGCTGGGTGGCGGCGATCGATGCGGATGTGGTCGAGGTCATCCTCGGTGAAGAGCATCTGATGTCGAGCCTGTTCACGGTCGGCGAGATCGAACTGGCCGTGCGCGGGCTGGCCGCAGCGAAAGGCCCGTCGCTGAAGGTTCTCGTGGGCGGGCTGGGGCTGGGCTATACGGCGCGCGCCGCACTGGCCGATGATCGGGTGACGTCGGTGGACGTCGTCGACGCCCTGGCACCGGTGATCGAATGGCATGAAGCCGGGCTGGTGCCGCTGGGCGAAAGCCTCGGGCAGGAGCCGCGCTGCCATCTGAAGCACGGCGACTTCTTCGGCTGGTTCGACGCGGCCCGGGTGGCGGCGGATCGATACGACGTGGTCCTGCTCGACATCGACCATTCTCCCCGCGCCCTGCTTCACCCCGAACACGCGCGCTTCTATTCGGTCGAGGGGCTGGGGCGACTGCGCGACGGGATCGCCGCCGGCGGAGTTTTCGCCATGTGGTCGGACGAGGGGCCGGACGAGGCCTTCATCGCCGTGCTCGAGGCCGTGTTCGTGAACATCCGGGCCGAGGTGGTCGCCTTCGACAATCCCCTGACCGGCGGGGCCTCGACCTGCACGATCTACCTCTGCGACCGGGACTGAAGCCCAGCGGAAATTAACGGGAGATTCTTTTTCCAGGCGTAGGCCCCCGCCTGAAGGGACCGCCGTTGAACCGCTCGAAACCCGCCAAGCACCGCCTGCTGTTGAGTCCGGACGCACTGGCCGCGAGTCTGCAGAAGCACCAGCGCTATGTGCGCCGGCAGTCCGGCGGCATGCGCGCCTTCCTGCGGTTCGCCGAACTGCCCGGCCAGGTCCTGACGGCCCGGATCCTCGACGAGATCGACCTGACCGGTGCCAATCTGCGGGGTGCCAACCTGCGACAGGCCAGCGCCGCCAACGCCTCCTTCTTCGCGGCTGACCTTTCGGGCGCGGACCTGACGCTGATCCGGGCACCGCGGGCCGACTTCCGCGGGGCGGTCCTGTCCGGCGCGCGGCTGAACAGCGCCGTGCTGGATGGCGCAGACATGCGCCGGGCGGTCCTCGCCACGGCGCATGAAGGCTTCCAGTTGGTCCGTGTGAACGGAGCCGCCGCCAGCCTGAACGGCACGGACCTCTCCGAGGCCGAGGCCGGCAAGGTCGACTTTTCAAACTGCTCCCTCAAGGGCGCCAAGCTGCGGGGCACCAACCTGCGGGGCGCCGTCTTCGCCGACGCGATCATGACCGGCGCTGATCTGGCCGGTGCCCAGCTGGGCGGGGCGACCTTCCACGGTGCCGTCCTGACCGGAATCGATGTGACCAAGCTGGGCCTGCCGCCCGAGAGCCTGGCCGGCTGCCTGCTCGATCCGGGCCCGGAGGCCATGGCCGCGCGTGACGAAATGCTCGAGATGCTGGACCTGGCCGAGCGCTGGGCGGAGACCAATGGCCGCGAGGGCCGGCCCGCCAATCTCGATGGTCGGGACCTTCGGGTGCTGGACGGCCGGTTGAGCGGGCGGACCCTGCCCGCGCTCTCGGCGCGCGGAGCCATCGCGGCGGGTGTCAGCTTCCAGGGCAGCCAGCTTCAGGGTGCCGTGTTCGACTCTGCCGACCTGCGCGACGTCAGCTTCGCCGACGCCGACCTGCGCGGGGCCGGGTTCCGGGCGGCGCGACTGGCCTATGCAGACCTCGACACCGCCGATCTGGCCCCGCTTTCGCTGGCGGGGGGTGGGGGCAAGCCGGTCGATTTCGGGGCGGCCGAGCTGACCAACGTCCGCCGCTTCCAGCGCCGGCCGGTCATGACCGCCGCCTGATACGGCCCGCTCCTTGCGGAATTCGCCTCAGACGAGGTGAATTCCATGGCCTGGACCGCAATTTCGACCCGAAACGAGACACCGCCCATCGTGCGCGGCGGTTGGCTGGACGCGCTGCGCTTCATTGTGGCCGCCCTGATCATCCTGCATCACTTCCAGGGAGCCGGGCCGGTCGCCCTGGCCGAGGGTCTGCATCCGGTGTTCGAGCGGGGCGGCTTCCTGCTCACCAACTTCTTCCTGATCGACAGCGGCTATGTGCTGATGCGGGTCTATGGCGGCTCGCTCGCCGGAGGGCGGATGTCGGCCGGCGACTTCTTCGCCAAGCGGTTCCTGCGGGTCTGGCCCGCGCACATCATCATGGGACTGAGCCTGGTTGCCCTCGTCGTCGGGGGGACGGCGATCGGGGTCGGGCCGCGGGCCCCGGAATGGTTCGCCTGGGACCAGCTCTGGGCCCAGCTCGGGCTGGTGCAGGCGTTCGGGGTTCCCGGCGGCTACGGCTGGAACGCGCCGAGCTGGTCGATATCGGCCCTGATCGGCTGCTACCTGGCCTTCCCGTGGATCCTGAAAGGTCTGGTCCGGCTGGGGCCGTGGAGCGTGCTGGCCCTCGGCGTCGGCCTGTATCTGGTCGCCAACCAGCTGACCTGGAGCCTGCTGGGCTATCCCGTCTACCAGATGCCGATGGGCTACGGCTTCTTCCGCGCCCTGCCGCTGTTCTTCCTCGGCATGGCCCTGGCCTGGTTCGCCCAGAAGGTCTGGATCGCGCCGAAGCTGGCGGGCTGGGCCGGGATCGTCGCGGCCCTGGCGCTGGCCTTCGTGCAGTATTTCGACAAACACGCCCTGATCTCGCTGGTCTGTATCTCGACCATCATCCTCGCGGCCGGCGCCACGCCGACGCCGCGGCCCTCGAAATGGGTGGAGAAGGCCGCGCAGGTCTCGTTCTCGATGTTCATCACCAATGAGGTGGTGCGGATCGCCTGGTTCGGCGTGGCCAATGTGATGATTGCGAAATTCGCCCTGCCCGTCGCCGCCCAGTGGGCGCTGTGGGGGATGGGCGTTATGGCGGCCTTCGTCTTCGCCTACCTGTTCCACGTCCTGATCGACACACCGATCCAGGACCGCATCCGCGCCTCGCTGAAGGGCCGGTCGAGGTCGCGGCCGCGGGTGGTCGCCCAGCCGGTCGTCTCGCTGGAAGGCTAGGGCCGGATCGCACCGGGCCGGAATTGGGCTAGAACAGGCGGGTGAGCATGCCTGACCCCCACGATCCTGACGCCCTCGCCAGGGCGGCCGACGCCGGCGACCCCGAGTCCGCGCATCGGCTGGCGGTTCTGGCCGCCATGGGACTGGGCCTGCCGCAGGACTGGCGGGTCGCCATGGAGCGGCTGACGCAGGCGGCGAGGCTGGGACACCCTACGGCGGCGCGGCAGCTGGCCCTGCTGTCGAACGGCGCGGGGATCGACCTGGCCGCCTGGCTGTCCCCGCCCCCACCCCGCACGCTGAGTGAGGGACCGGCCATCTTCGCCATCGACGGCTTCCTGCCGGAGGCGGTCTGCGACTGGATGAAGGCGCAGGCCGGGGCCGTGACCGAGCCGGCGCTGGTCTATGATCCCGAGACCGGAGAAGGCCGGCGCGAGAGCGTCCGCACCAATGACGCCGCCCTGTTCGATCTGACCCGGATGGACGTCGTGCTGACCGTGGTGCGCGAGCGGATCGCGCGGGCGGCGGGGCTGCCCGTTCCGGGTCTCGAGTGGACGCAGGTGCTTCACTATGCGGTCGGTCAGACCTTCGACTGGCACGTCGACTGGCTGGACCCCGCCACGCCCGGCCATGCCGGCGACCTGGTCGAGCGCGGCCAGCGGATCGCCACCTGTCTGGTGTTTCTCAATGACGATTTCGAGGGCGGGGAGACGGCGTTCGAGGCCGGCGGCCTGAGGCATCGCGGCCGCAAGGGCGACGCCCTGTTGTGGGCCAACACCCTGCCCGACGGTTCCATCGACCGGCGCACGCGCCATGCCGGCCTGCCGCCGACCTCAGGGGAAAAATGGGTGCTGTCGCAGTGGCTGCGCGCACGGGCACCGAACAGCTGAGGCCTGGCGGCCGGGAGCCGTCAGATCGGCATCCGCATGATCTCCTGATAGGCCTGGATCACCTGGTCGCGCACGGCCATGACGGTTTCCAGCGAGGCCTCGGCCGAGGAGACGGCGGTGACCACGTCGATCAGACTGCCCTGCCCCTGGACGGCGGACGCCATCTGGGTTTCGGCGGCGCGCGAGGCCTGGGTCATATCGCCCATGACGCTGGTGAGCATGTCGGCGAAGCCGGACTGGCCCGCGCCGCCGACGGGCGACGCCGGCATCTCCGTGCCCTGGATCGCCGAATAGGCACGCGCCGCGGCCAAGGGGTTCATCGCTCAGATCCTATTTCTTCAGCAGGTCGAGGGTGCGGGCGTCCATGGCCCGCGCGGTCTCGATGATGTTCAGGTTGGCCTCGTAGGCGCGCTGGGCCTCGCGCATGTCCATGGCCTCGACGAGGGTGTCGACGTTGGGCCGCAGCACATAGCCCTCGGCATTGGCCGCCGGATGCGTCGGGTCGTACTCGGTCTTGAAGTCGCCCATGTCGGGCCGGACCTCGGCGAGGACGACGCCGGTGGAGCCGTTGATCTCGCGCGCCTGGAAGACCGGGATCTGGCGGCGATAGGGCTGGCCGCCCGCGGTCGGGGCGGTCGACTGGGCGTTGGCGATGTTCTCGGCGATGATCCGCATGCGCGACTGCTGCGCCTGCAGGGCGCTGGCCGCGACGGCCATGGCGGAGTTACGGGGCGGGATCGGGTCAGGCATGGGCTATTCCTCGATCAGCGGCCGGGCGGCCGGGCGGCCGTGCGCAGCATCTGCATGGACTTCTGGTAGAAGCCGATGGCGGCGTCATAGGCCATGCGGCTCTCGGCCATCTTGAGCATCTGTTCCTCGACCACGACCGAATTGCCGTCGAGCGTGGTTTCCGAATCGGGCGCGGCCCGGGTGTCGAACCGGGCCGTCTGGCCGGCCGGAGCGATATGCATGGCGCTGGTCCGGACCATGCGAACGCCGCCGCCGCCTTCAGCCAGGGCGCGGGCGAAATCGGTCGGCTGGTTCAGGTCACGACTGGCGTAGCCGGGCGTATCCGCATTGGCGACATTCTGGGCGATGACGCGCTGACGCTCGTCCAGCCAGGACAGGCGGCCCTTGATCTGGCTGAGCAGCGGCAGGTCGGTGAAGCCCACGGGAGCCTCCCAGTTCTAAACGTCGGAGCGCGGATCGCCCGCATTGAGATGGGCAGAAACTGCCGCCTGCATGGTTAACGGGGGGTTATCTCAATGCGGCGTTAACCATGATCACCGAAGGCTGGGGGCATGAATTTTTTCCTCGACCTCGCCAGGGGGATATTCGCCCTCGCCTTTACCCTCGGCATCATCGGCCTCGCCGCCTGGGCGTCACGGCGATACCTGCCGCAGCTGCTGGCCCGGCTCAGCGCCGAGCGGGGCGAGCGGCGCATGACCGTGGTCGAGACCCTGGTGCTGGATCCCGCGCGCCGGCTGGTGCTGGTCCGGATCGATGACGAGGAGCGGCTGCTGATTCTCGGTGAGGGCCGCGAACTGATCGAGCCGCGCGGACCGGAGGCCGGGAAGTGACTCTCAAGGGCGTCTTCGTCATGCCCACCCGCGCCGAGCTGAAGCGCGCGGCATTCCTCTCTCTGATCACCACCGGCTTCTGCCTGCTGTGGCCGCTGGCGGCCCTGGCCCAGGACATCGCGGCGGCGGGCGGCCCCGGCGCGGCGATCAATGTCGACCTCGGCACCGGCTCGGGCCTGACCGAGCGGGTCGTGCAGCTGGTCGGACTGATGACCGTGCTGTCGCTGGCGCCGTCGATCGTGATCATGACGACCAGCTTCGTCCGGATCATCGTGGTGCTGTCGTTGTTGCGCACCGCGCTGGGCATGCAGCAGTCGCCGCCGAACGCCGTGCTGGTGTCGCTGGCCCTGTTCCTGAGCGCCATCGTCATGGCTCCGACCTGGCAGGACGCCTATGATTCGGGCATCCGCCCCCTGCTGGATCAGCAGATGGAGCTGCCCCAGGCCTTCGATGCGGCCTCGGAACCTGTGAAGACTTTCATGCTGGGTCAGGTGGACAGGGACGACCTCGCGCTGTTCGTCCGCCTGTCCAATCTGGAGGCCCCGACGGCCGCCGCAGACCTGCCCCTGAGAGTGGTCACTCCGGCCTTCATGATCAGTGAGTTGAAGCGGGCCTTCGAAATCGGATTTCTCCTTTTCGTTCCGTTCCTTGTGATCGATCTGGTGGTCGCCAGCGTGCTCATGTCCATGGGTATGATGATGCTGCCTCCGGTGGTGATTTCACTGCCGTTCAAGCTGATCTTTTTCGTGCTCGTGGACGGCTGGAGACTGGTCGCCGGAAGCCTGGTCGAGAGCTTCCAGCGAGCGTCCGGTACCGGATAAATCCCCACGCCGTGGGGGTTACAGCGGCGAAGTCGCTTGCCAAGGGAAGAAAAAGCGGCGTCAATCCGCCCGTCATCGTCCCTGAATCGGGACGAGCTTTCATCGGGAAACGACCCATATGACCACCCAAGCAGAACTCATTGCCGCCGTCGCCAAGGACGCCGGTGTCAGCCAGGCTGACGCTGGCCGGATGCTCGACGCCCTCGTCAAGAACATCCACAAGTCGCTGATCGGCGGCGGCGACGTGCGCATCTCGAACCTCGGCGTGTTCGACACCGCCGCCCGCGCTGCCCGTGAAGGCCGCAACCCGGCCACCGGCGCGACGATCAAGATCGCCGCCTCCAAGGCCGTGCGCTTCCGCGTGTCGAAGCCGCTCAAGGATGCGGTGAACAAGTAAGAACCGGTCCCCTCCGACGGGGGGATGGCTTACGCAGGACGGGCGGGCGCCGCGGGTCGGTTCCCGCCCGTTTTCGTTCTGAGATCGGCCTTCATGGCCGCGACCCAGCCGGCGAAAGTGTCGGCCGAGGCGGCCAGGCCGGCGAAATCGCCGGGCGAGGCACCGCCGCTGACGCCGTCGTCGAGGGCGATCGAGAGGGCGGTCTTCGCCCGCGCTCCGGCCACGAACGGTCGATAGTTGCGTGACAGCCGGCTCAGGGCCGCAGCGTCATTGCCCAGGGAATAGCCGACGCCGGCGCGGATCAGCCGCGCCTCCTCAACGACCGACAGGGCCGCCGGATTGCGGAAGCGGTCGCCCAGCAGGCCCTCGTAGAGGGCGGCGGCCGACGCCCAGTTGCTCTGCTTCCAGAAGACCTCGGCGCGGACCTCACGCGCCTCAGGCGTGTTGTCGGCGCCCAGCACCTCCAGCGCATGGTCGAAGCGGCCCAGGTCCATCAGGGCGCGGGCCTCGAGCGCACGACGCTCGGTGTTCAGGGCCATCGGCAGGATGGTGGTGCGCGAGCTCCAGATGGCCTGCAGCGCCGGCTCGGGCTGGCGGTCCATCAGATAGACGGTGGCGAGGTCGGTCGCGACCTGGGCCTTGGCCACGCCCTCCAGCCGGTTCTCGACCTGGTATTTGAGCAGTTCGGCGGCCTGGTCGAGCAGGTCGACATCCACCAGACGGCGCGACAGGCGGCGGACCATTTCGTCGCCGTCAGCGCCGATGGGGGTCAGCTCGCGGAAGTCATAGAAGAGGCCAAGCGCCTGCACGGGCTGGAGGCCATCGGCCCCGCCCTCGAGGAACAGCATGCGGAAGGCGGCGCCCAGATCGGCCTGGATTTCGGCGGCGCCCTCGAGGCGGTTCATATTGGGGCCGGCCCCCTTCAGGGCGGTCAGGGCCTCGCGGTAGAGGCCCTGCGACAGATAGAGCTGGCCCAGCTGGCGGATGACCGCCAGTTCGGTGGCGTCGCCGCGCCAGCGCCAGCGCAGGCCTTCCAGCTCACTGGCCGCCGCATCCGCCTTCATCGTGCCCTTGGCGAGGGACAGGCGAACGACACCCAGTTTGGCGGGCACGGAGACGGCGTCCAGCGGCGCGCGGCCGATGGCGGTGTAGACCGCCAGCGCGCGGTCGGACTGGCCGTCCAGCTCGAACAGCCTGGCCTGCACCAGCCGGGCGGTCAGCTGGTCGGCGGCGGGGGCGTTCTGGCTGAAGCTGTAGGCCAGCAGGGCGCGGGCGGCTTCGAGGTCGCCGGTCTCCAGCGCGGCCATGGCGTGGGCGGCGCCGAAGCGCGCGCGCCAGGGGGCGGGGAACTCGTCCACCGCCGAGGCGCCGGCGGCGAAAGCCTGACGGGCGGATTCCCAGTCGCCCTGGGTCGAGGCGATATAGCCGCGCCAGACAGCCGAAGCCGGATCGGACGCGACGGCCGCCGAGGCGAAGTCGCCCTGGGCCTCTGCCATCCGGCCGATCGAGGCGCGGGCCGCGCCGCGCAGGCCGCGCAGCTCCGGCTCGCCGGCCATACTGGGGGCCTGTGCGACGATGCTGTTGAGCACGCCGACGGCCTCGTAGCCGAGGCTCGAGCCGACAAGGAAACGGGCCAGGGCGAAGCGGGCCTCGGCGGGGGCGCGCGGGTCATCGCCGGCCGCCATGGACTCGCGGGCGGCCGCGTCCTGGAGCGCGCGGTAGCGGGCGGAGAAGCCGTCGTGGCCCGGCTCGCCCCATTCGGCCAGGATCAGGCCCGGGTGTTTGGCGCGGCGGGGTGCGCCGTCCTCGGCCGAGTCGGCGTCGAGGGCGGCGGACGGCGGCGACAGGGTCAGGCCGCCGGGCCGGCTGAGGGTGACCAGATCGCCGTCGGCCTGGATGGCGAGGTCGCTGGCCAGGGTCTCGACCGCCAGGCCATGGGCGGTCGGCAGCAGGGCGAGGTCGACGGTGCGACGGCGGTCGGCGAAGCCCTTGCCGGGGGCCAGGGCGGTGACCGCGGCGAAACGGTCGCCGGCCAGGGGGTCGGTGAGCCAGACGGCGCGGGTCGCACCGGCCATGCGGGCGACGAGCGCGGGTTCGCCGTCGTCCTGACGGTCGATGGCAACGCCCTCGACGGCGATGGGCTGGCCGCCGATGGTGACGGTCCAGGTCGCGCCCTGGGCCGCCGCCGAAACGGCGAGGCCTTCGGGCGCGGCGATGCGGATGGCGACGTGGTCAGGGCCGGCAGTCCAGCGAGCGTCGGAGACGGGACCCAGCTGACCGGTGCCGGGCATCTCGAGACGGGCGGGGTTGTCGAACACCACCCAGACGGCCTCGCCGCGGCGGAAGACGGCGGCGCCGACCGGGGCGGCCCAGGCGAAGGACAGGCTGACCTTGGCGGGAGTGGCCACCGCCGTGACGGCGACAGACTGAACCGCGGTCGCGGCCGTCTCGACCGGGGCGGCTTCCGGGGGCGTGGCGTAGAGGTTCAGCCAGACCGCGCCATCAGCCGAGCCGGTGCGGGCGTCGGCCCCCTCGGCGAGGGTCAGGACCAGTTCGGTGGCACCGCGGACGGCGCGGGTCTCGACCTTTTCGACGCCGCGCGGCGGATTGACCTTCAGGCGCGACACATCGGGCGCGGCGGTCGAGCCGATGCGGACGACGACCTCGCGGCCCTCGCGGCGGACCTGCGACCGGGCGCCGATGACGCCCGCGAACTCGATGCGGGTGAATTCAGTGTTGGAGCCGATACGGATCGACACCGGATCGAGGGGCGCGCCGACCTCCTGGGCCAGCGGTGCCAGGGGCGCGAACAGGACGGCACCCGCCGCGGCGGCGGCCACGGAGGTCTTGAGAATGCGTTTTCTGGCGGAGGCCCCGGACATGCGCGCGCACCCTCGCGCGAACGGCCTTTCAACGCAGTTAACAGGGCGTGACCGATGACCGGCATCCGGGTGCCTGATCAAAGCGTAGCTGTGGCCGGAATCCGGAGGTCCCATGTCCCTGCTGTCCCTGTTCGCCGCCACCGTTCTGCAAGCCGCCGCGCCGACGCCAGAGGCCATGAACGGCGCCTGGTCCGTTGATCTGTCGACCGATCCGGGGCAGCCCTATGTGAAGGCCATGCACCTGACGCTGGCGGCGGACGGCACGGTCAGCGGCGACTTCTACGACAGCACGATCGAGGCCGGGCGCTGGAAGGCCCAGAACGGGCGGGTGTGCGTGTCCTTCCGCACCACCGACGGGGTCGGGCCCTACCACACCGCCGCCTGTCTGACGGACGACCGGATCGAGGGTCAGACCTGGGCGGAGCAGCGGTCATTTGTCTTCGTCTGGAACGCCACGCGGGGCGAGCCGACGCCCTGACGAACGGGCCCGCGACATCACGACGGGTTGCGGGAGCGGTCCCGCGCACCGACATGCGGTGCGGCCTTCCCGTCAGGATTCCGTTGTGACCGAGCCCCAGTACCCCCGTCTGAACACCCTTTCGACCGGCCTTCGCTGCCGCTGTCCGCGCTGCGGCGAGGGGCCGTTGCTGACGGGCTTCCTGACCATCCGCGACGCCTGCCCGGCCTGCGGCCTCGACTACAGTTTCGCCGAGCCGGCCGACGGCCCCGCCTTCTTCGGCATGAGCGCGGTGGGGATCGTGGGCATGGCGCTGTTCATGTGGTTCGAGTTCGCCGTCCACCCGCCGATCTGGGTGCATATGGTCGTGACCATGCCCCTGCTGGTGATCGGCTGTCTGGCCGTGCTGCGGCCGCTGAAGGGCTGGCTGGTGTCGGAACAGTTCATCCACAAGGCCGCGCCGCCGGTATTCGAAAGCAACGGCAAACACGGCGAAGGCTCGAAATGGCGCTGAACCGCGCCGTTTGACTTCCGGGCCGGGGACGCGCCCCTTGCGCCCGTCCCGGGGAGGGGCGCGCCATGGACATCGAACGTATTCTGTCGTGGCTGCTGATCCTCGTGCCCGCCGTCATCCTGACGATGGCAGCGGTGATGATCTTCAAACGCAAGCGGTGAGTGGCGACCCCGGAGGGCCTCGAACAAGCTCTATAACTAACTGTTTTTAATACGATCCGGCACACGATCGAAGTCCTCAAATCATGACGCCGGAATGCAGAGCCAACTGACCGCCGTCGTTGTTCATGATCAGGCCTGAAACATAGGATGCCTCGTCAGAAGCCAGGAAGGCGATAGCGTCCGCCTGTTCGGCTGCTGTGCCCATCCGACCCAGCGGGACACGCTGCACGCGGGCCTTCAGCCGCTCAGTATCCAGACCCGTGGGGCCGGCCGTCAGGTCTGTCGCCGTGATGCCGGGGCAGACGCAGTTGACGCGAATGCCGTGACGCCCCCACTCGACCGCCAGGGACCGGGTCAGTCCGACGATGCCATGTTTGGACACGACATAGCCGATCTGGTTCGGGACCGCCGCCAGACCCGCGATGGACGCCACATTGACGATCGCGCCTCGGCCAGCGGGAATCATGGCGGCGTTCGCCACGGCCCTCGACCAGAAGAATTGCGAGTAAAGATTGGTCCGCAGGACCCGGTCCCAGGCGACGAAATCCTCGGCCGGAGCCACAACAGAAATGCCCGCATTGTTGACCAGGACATCGATCCGGCCATGGGCTCGCATGACGTCGGCTACGCTATCGATCACCACGGCCTCGTCGGCAGCGTCGCCTGGAATGGCGAGGGCCTGGCCTCCGCCTGACCTGATCGCATCGACAGTGTCTTCGCAGGCATCGCGATCGAGATCATTGACCGCGACGGTAGCCCCCTGAGCCGCGAGCAAGAGAGCTGTGACCTTGCCGATGCCGCCGCCAGCTCCCGTGACGATAGCGACCCTGTTCCTAAACCGCATCGCGTGCGCCTCCGCCGTTGTACCGTACATCATGCCTTGGCGGGCTCCGGGGCGAAGACCGCCGGTGTCCGGGCTGTCACCAGCGTTGGTCTGCCCGCGACCATACCGGTGACCACCAGACCAGACCCGATCAGCACGACCAGTCCGGCCACGGCGTCGAACCCGCCTGTCCATTGGTGCAGAAGGCCCACCCCGAGCGGCGCCAAGGCCGCCGGGATATAGCCGATGCTCTGGGCCATGCCTGAGAGGTGGGACGCCACATGACTGTCGGGCGAGCGCAAAAGCACCATCGTCAGCGCCAGCGAGAAGAGCCCGCCCTGGGCCAGGCCTTGCAGCACCGCCCAGATCCAGACCTGGGTCAGCGGCGCGAGCAGTAGCCCCAGCAGTCCCACGGTTCCCGCGATGGAAAGCAACACCGCGATGAACTTCTGGCCCGGCCGGCGCGTGGCGATTGAAGGAACCGTCAGGGATGTCGCCAGCTGGACCACAATCAAGGCGGACACCACCAGTCCCGCGGTCACCGCATCCAGGCCGCGCTCCCTCAGTATCGGTGCCAGCCAGCCGAGCACGCAGAAAGCCAACGCCGACTGAAGTCCCATGAAAAGGGCCACGCTCCAGGCCAGCGGATCGCGCCACAAGCCGACGACCGGCAAGACGACGTCAACGCCCCGCGTCCCCTTCAAACGCAGCTGCGGCCACCACAGGAGCAATGCACCCAGGGCCGGTACGGCCCATATCGAGAGGCCTGTGCGCCACCCGCCTCCCAGTGCCGTCTCCACCGGAACGGTGATCGCTGCGGCGAGCGCGGCTCCGCCCGAGATCGCGGTGACATACGCCCCGGTTAACAAGGCCGTTCGATCCTGAAAGTCCCTTTTGACCAGTGTCGGCAGAAGAACATTGGCCACTGCGATTGCACCGCCGGCCAGCATGGAAAATGAGAACAGCGCCCAGACGGGGCCCAGCGCACGTAAGGCGGTGCCCAGAGCGATGAAGAGCAGGGCGCCGAACAGGCTGCGCTCCGTCCCCCACCGCCTCGCCAGCAAGGGCGTCAGTGGCGCGCACAGGCCGAGACAGAGCACCGGCAGGGTTGTCAGCACGCCGACCTGCCAAGGCTGAAGTCCTGTTGCGCTCACGACTTCGGGCAGTCGCACGGACAGACTGGCGAATACGAGACGAAGGCAGAAGGCCGTTCCGACGATGCCGGTCGCCAGCAGCAGCCGGTTACCGCGCCGGCCATGATCCTGCGACATCGTTGGAACCTCGACCATGGCGCAAGCAAAAGATTATCGCGACGGCGCTTGCAACCAAATATTCGAGTATGAGAATATCATTTCGATAACAGACGGCGGATGGAACATATGCTGATCGACGTCCACGCGCACCTCTTCACGCCCGGCATGCTGAACCGGCACCCGTTCTGGGGGCCGTTCATGAAGCCCCAGGGTCTGACAGTCGGCCATTTCTCCCTCGGCACCAAACAGCCCGCCAAGGCCGCCAATGACGCAGAAGCTGAAGCCAATCTGCTCGCTCGAATGACCCATTCGGCGCGGCTGGAGGTCATGGAACAACGCGGCGTCGACAAGCTGGTGCTGTCCACGCCGTCGCACGCCTTCATGTACTGGGCTGGCGAATTCGGGAACGAGTACGCCAGAATCTGCAACGACGAACTCTCGGCCTTCTGCCGCGTGATGCCCGACAAGTTCGATTTCTGGGCCCATGCCAACCTCGCTGACCCGGCAGCGGCCGTGGAAGAGATCGACAGGGCGGTGCGGGTCCTGGGCGCAAAGGGCCTGTGCGTCGGAGGCACCAATTTCGATGGCATCCAGACCTATGACGAGCGGTTGTTCCCCGTCTGGGCCAAGCTGGCCGAGCTGGACGTTCCAATCATGGTCCACGGCTTCAACCAGTCCATCTATCTGGGAGAGCGTCACCACGAGGACCGGTTCGAGACGACCTCCATCGTCGGCGATTGTGTCGATGAGACCCTGTTCTTCTGGTACCTGATCTGCGGCGGCGCGCTGGACGCCTATCCGACCCTGAAGACTTACATAAGTCATGCCGGCGGGATGGCGGTGTTCCAGTTGGGACGGCTGGCCGAGCTGAACGGCGTCATGGCACCAGATGCCAGGAACCAACGTCCGCTGATGGACTATATGAAGAATTTCTACTTCGATCTCGACGTCCACCATCCGGCCCTGCGCCGGGCGGTGGTCGAAGTCGTCGGCGCTGATAATCTGCTCTACGGCACCAATTTCGGCGGCGCTTACGACTATGGCGATCTAACCGCGGGCATCGACCTGTCGGACAGTGATCGGGACAAGATTCGCAGCGGCAATGCGATCACGCTGCTCAAGCTCGCCATGAGCGAGGCCGCCCGAGCCGCCTGACGATCATCCGCCGGTCAGAGGCATGCCAACCCGACCAATGTGCGTGCCCGCGGCTCTCCGCCCGGTAAGTTTCTGCCCGAAATTGGTTCGCGGTAGAGAACGAACTGAACACTATCGACGATAACGTTCAAAATATGCGATGACTCGCGTCAGGGAACGCTAACGGCTCGAAGAGCCCCGCCAGAGGGGTCTCGATGCAGGAGGACTCACATGCTGATCGATCTACACGCCCATGCCCCGCTGCCTGGCTATTATAATCAAGACCCGCATTGGGGTCCGTTCTTCGAAAAGCATGATGACGGCCACATCCGGTTGCGCGTCGGCGAATGGGTCCTCTCCCTGGGCTCGCCGGAGCGCCGCGCAGCGGTCAAGCGCGGCGAAACGATGGAAGTCGCCGAGTTCATGTCGAAGTGGAACGATCCGATGCACCGCCTGGCGGGCATGGATGCGTTGGGTCAGGACGCCCAGGTGCTGTCCGTGCCTTCGCACTGCTACATGTATTGGGCCGATCCGGCATTTGCGAACAGGTTCTCGACCACGGTCAACGACACCTTGGCCGAATATTGCGACCGCTCGGGCGGCCGGCTGATGATGTGGGCGACTGCGGCGCTGCAGGATCCGGTCAACGCCGCCAAGGAGATCCGGCGCGCCTGCACCGAGCTGGGTGCCAAGGGCCTCAGCGCCGGCGGCTCGAACTTCGGCGGCATGGAGTTCGATGATCCCCGAATGGACGTGATCTGGGAGACCCTGTGCGATCTCGACCTGCCGATGTTCGTGCACGGATACAACCAGTCGGTCACCTGGGGCTCCAAGGCCAACACGGACAAGTACGAGACAACGGCCATTGTCGGGATGAACTACGACGAGACCAAATGCTTCTGGTACCTGATCTGCGGCGGCGTGCTGGACCGGTTCCCGAACCTGAAGGTCTACATCACCCACGCTGGCGGCTTTGTGCCTTATCAGCTGGGCCGGCTGGCCCAGACGATCAAAAACCTCGACGTGGTCCACAACAAGAAGGACCTTGAGGCGTATCTGCCGAACTTCTGGTTCGACCCGGAACTTCATGAACTGCCGATGCGCCAGGCCCTGGTGGAGGTGATTGGCGCCGACCGCCTGGTCTATGGCACCAATTTTGGCGGCTCGGATGCGATCCGGGGCGACCTGACCACCGGCCTCAGGATGTCGGCGGAAGACCTCGAAAAGGTTCGCTGGAAGAACGCGGTCGACCTGCTGCACATCGATTTGAACAAGATGGGCCGTGCGAACAAGCCGATAGCCGCCTGACCTGCTTCCCGACCACGGCGGCCTCCACAGAAGCCGCTGTGGTCTCCAGCCGCCGCATTGTCGGTCGGCGTGACGAACAGGATGCCCATGACCCATCCGACCGACTGCAAGATCTGCGGGATGTTGGGCGCCGCGGCGCCAGAGGACGTCGTGCTCGCCGGCCAGTCCTGGGCGGCCGTTGCCCTGCAGGACGTGCCGGGGATGGTGATGCTCTTCGCCCGCGAGCATGACAGCGGCGTCGGATCTCTGTCCGAGGTGGCTGCGGCCCAGTTGGGCCCTCTCATCAAGACCCTCGCCGCAGGGCTTGAAGCAGATGGCGCGTTCGAGAGGACATCCGTGATCTATCTGGGCGACAACGCCGTCCACTCGCATTTTATGCTGCTGGGCCGTCCGCCGGGAGACGAGCGTATCTTCGACAATGCGCCCCTCATCGCCCGGTTTTCGGGCAAGGATCGCGTTCGCTCGCGCGCTGTCGTCGCCGAATTGCGGGCCGCCTGCCGGGACTTTACCGACACAAGGAACCACCCATGAAACTCGCTCGATGCACCGATGGTGGTGCCCCGTTCTGGGCGCTCGTGGACCCCGACACCGACACGGCGCGTCCCATCATCGGCGGCGTCGCGGAATGGGGCCTGGGCGTGACACAAGGTGGCGGCGAGGCGGCCCTGACCTTCGACGGCCCGGCCTGCGCCCTCTCGTCCCTCCGCCTGCTGCCGCCATGCGCGAACACCAGCAAGGTCGTGATCGCCGGCGCCAACTACAGCAAACATCTGGTCGAGTTCGGGGTCGCCGCGCCAAGCCAGCCGATCGCCTTTCTCAAGGCCTATGGTGCCCTCATCGGGGCGGAGGATGAGATCCGCTACCCCCCCCTGACCGATCAGCTTGATCATGAATGCGAGCTCGTCGTGGTCATCGGCAACGATCGCATCGACCTGAATGATCCTCTCGCTTCGGTGCTCGGATATACCGCTGGCAACGACGTCAGCGCCCGCGACCTGCAGCGCAGCGGGCCTCCGGGCATTGGCATGGATCTCTACGCCGCCAAGAGCCAGGATCGATCCACCCCCGTCGGCCCCTGGATCGTCACGCGCGACGAATTCCCCCCCGGAAGTCCCGCCCTGCGCCTCTCGACATCGGTCAATGGCGACGTTCGTCAGGACGGCACAACCGCGGACATGACCTGGGACGTCGCTGCACTGATCCGGTTCGTGCATCCTCGCGTCAGCTTCGGCATCGGCGATCTGTTGTTTACTGGCACGCCAGAAGGCGTGGGTCAGGGCTCGGGTCGCTATCTCAACCCGGGCGACGTCGTCGAGGTGACGCTGGAAGGCGTTGGACGGCTGCGGAACGTCGTAGGGCCGAAGGCGTCTGATCCCTCGGTCTAGTTGCGTTTCAGCGCGCCGAGGACACCGTCGATTGTGGCCTGCAGGCGAAGCGCGAGCGGCTTGCCGGCAGCGGGCTGCACAACCGTCTCGCTGAGCGCCAGCCTGACCATCATCTCCGCGACTGCGCTGCGATCCAGCGGCATGCCGATGTCTGCTTCCCAGGCGTCGAACACCGAGTCGAGCGCGGTCAGAACGCGGGCGATGAAGTGATCGAAATTCGATTCAAAATATCGCAACACAAAGGCCGGCTCGACATGCAGAAACTGCGACCCGCGCCGGGTTTCATTGTTCGAGACGCTGTATCTGAGGAAGGCGGCGAAGCGTTCCGTCGGAGTCTCGCATCCCTCCAGCGCATGGTTCAGTTCCGCGTCGGTCTCGGTTCGAAGCCGCAGGACCACGGCCTCGAGCACGGCGTCCATTGACGGGAAATAGCGATAGAGAGTTCCACGCGAGACGCCGGCCGCATCGCACACTTCCTGCGCGGTGATGCGAGGTGTGCCATGGTTCATCATCACGTTCTGTGCGGCGTTGATGATGCTCTCGATTGTCCTCGCCGCGCGGGGATCCGGCCGGCGCGTCCGAACTGCCGGGGTCGAACCCGAAACACCTTCAGCGATGTCCGAATGTCCGATCGGGGGCGCCGGACGTGGCTTTCGGGCGCTGACGGTCATGCGCGGGGCGCTCCAGATAACTCTGCGTAAAGCCTAACCATGCCGGGTGCCTCTGGCAAACCGAGCGGCCGGAGCGAGGAGATAAAACAAGACAAAAAGCTCAATTCTGGCTAGAAAATATTCTTCCCATTGGCTCGCCAGAACCCCTCCGGAAAAACCGATATGCACATTGATCTCAGCGCCAAACGTGTGATCGTCACGGGTGCCAGCAGGGGCATCGGTTGGGCTACTGCCGCCGCATTCGCCCGCGAGGGCGTCCGACTGGCGATCTGTTCGCGCAGCGCCGAAACCTTGTCCGTCGTGGCCGACGAGATGCGCAACATGGGTGCCGCCGAGGTCATTGCGGTCGCTCTGGATGTTCGCGACACGGCCGCCGTACGCGCCTTTGTCGAACAGGTCGCCGAAGCGTGGGACGGGGTCGACGTCCTCGTAAACAACGCCGGCCAAGGCAAGGGCGGCAGCCTCGAGAGCCTTCAGCCCGAAGACATCCTCGATCACGCCAACAACATTCAGGTCGCACACTTCCGCTTCGTGCAGGCCGTCGTGCCCCATATGCGCAAACAGCAGTGGGGGAGAATCATCAATATCAACGCGCTGGCCGGCGCGTTGCCGACGCCGGACGGCATTCCATCAGTGACCAATCGGGCAGCCGGTATCGCCTTGTCAAAACTGCTGGGCCAGCAACTGGCCAAGGATAATATCCTGGTGAACAGCCTCAACATGGGCTGGATCGACACCGGCCAGTGGGATCGTCACTACAAGGAAATGCCGTCGACGATCACGCGCGAGGAGTTTCTGGAAATGGTCGTCAAGATCGTGCCGCTCGGCCGGTTCGGCCGGCCGGAAGAAGTCGCCAACGTCTGCGTTTTCCTGGCGAGCGACCTGGCGACCTTCCTTAGTGCAGCGTCGATCGATGTCTCCGGCGGCCTCCAGGGAGCTATCGCCTACTATCCCACGCTGAAGCGCGAGATGCAGGAACTGGGTCGTGAACGCGAGGCCGCTATCGCCGCCGACTGACCTAGTGACCCTCACCCTGAGGGTAGAGGGCAAGCCGGGCGATGTTGGCGCGGTCGGGCTGCTCCAGCATGAAGCGGATGGCGCGGGCGACATCCTGGGGGTCAAGCGCGACCGGCGCTTCAACCTTGGCGGCAGCCATCATCCTGTCGAACATCTCGCTGGAGGTGGACCCCGGCGCGATCGTTCCGACCTTCACCCCCGTGCCCGCCAGTTCGATACGCAGCGATTGGGTGAAGGCTTCGAGGGCGTGCTTCAGCCCGCCGTACACTCCGCCCGCCCGTGAGATCAGATAGGCGCTGATGCTCGACACATTGATGATGGCCCCCGAAGACTGGCCCCGGAACTCGCGCGCGAAGACGTAGGAGCTGCGCACGACGGCTTCGAAGTTTACGCGGATCATGTAGCTGACGGCATCCAGGTCGATGGTGTCCATCGTGCCGACGGCCATGACCCCTGCATTATTGATCACCACGTCAGCCCGGCCGAACCGGTCTTTGGCGAGCGCCAGGAGTTGCTCGGGCACGCCGGCCTCGGCGATGTCCGCGGCAAGCAGGGCGCTTGGACCGGGGAGCGATGCCGCCAAGGCTTCCAGCTTTTCCGTTCGTCGGCTCGTCAGCACCAGATTGCAGCCGGCCTGGCTGAGTTCCAGCGCAGTCGCCGCGCCTATACCGGCCGAGGCGCCCGTCAGGACGACAGTCTTTCCGTTCAGGTCCATTTGCCGGGGGCCGCTTTCATGCCGTCGATGATAGGTCGCATGTCCGCCACGCTGGGCAGGTGCGCCGTGAAGCCGCCGTCGACCGCCAGGACCTGGCCAGTGACGTAGGAACTGAGGTCGGAAGCGAGGAACACCACCATGTTGGCGATGTCACGCGGTGTGCCGAGCCGCGGCACCAGACAATGGCGGAGGAAGATGTCTTGGATGTGCGCGGGCAACCGCTGCTCCATGCCCGGCTGGATGATCAGGCCGGCCGCGATCGCGTTCACCCGAATTCCCTGAGGGCTATAGCCAGTGGCCAGATGCCGGGTCAGGGCATTCATCGCCGCCTTGGAGGCCGCATAGGCGAAGTTGCTGACATCGCCCGACAACGACTGGCCCGACGAGATGTTGACGATCGAGCCGCCGCCCCGTTCGAGCATCGACGGGATCGCGTATTTGCAGAACAGCATCGGGCCGCGCGCGTTGATCGACTGCACCTGATCCCACAGCTCAACCGCCATGTCGGGGATATCGAGATCGCGCGAAGAGAAGCCGGTGGCACCCGCGTTGTTGTCGAGGATGTCCAGGCCGCCGAAGGTCTGAATGGCGAACTCGACGACGGCGCGGATGTCGTCCTCCGAAGTGATGTCCCCGGCCTTGCAGGCGACATCATACCCCTGCCCTTCGAGCCGATCCGTCACCGCCTGAAGCTCGGCCGCTCTCAAGTCCGTCAGCACCACCCGTGCGCCCTGTTCTGCCAAGGCCAGCGCCGTCTCTGAGCCGATCGACCCTGCTGCACCGGTGACCAGCGCGACCTTGCCATCCAATCCCGCCATGCCCTGCTCTCCCCGTTTGTCGTCGGCTTCAGCCGCCCTGTTGTTCCATCTCGGCCACGTTCGGTGGCCGCGACTGATAGCCCGGCATATGCAGGCCGCCGTCGACATTGATCAGTTCGCCCGTGACGAACCGCGACATGTCTGATGCCAGGAAGACTGCAACCGGCGCGATATCCTCTTCCGGGTCGCCATTGCGCTGCAGCGGCTTCATGGCCGCAACCCGTTCGGCGAAGCCCGGCGAGTCCGCCGCCATCTTCTGGAACACCGTTCCCATCGCCGCCGGCGACAGCAGGTTAACGCGGATATTGAAGCGGCCCCACTCGTGCGCCGCGCTGCGGGTCAGGCCACGCAGGGCCGATTTGGTGATGCTGTAGTCCGAGTTCAGCCAGGCGCCGGTCTCGACATCAATCGAATAGAAGTTGACGATCGAGCCGCCGCCGCGCGCGATCATGTGCGGCCGCGCCGCCTGCATCGCCCACCAGCCGGCCCATAGACCTGAGTGCAGGGTGGCATCCAACATTTCGTCGGTCTTCTGCTCCAACAGTACCTTCGGGCTGAGGGTGAAGGCGTTGTTGATCAGGATGTCGATGCCTCCGAACAGTTCGACCGTCTTCTCGACCGCACCCTGGATCTGGTCCTTGACCCGCACATCGACCTTGAGGACCTCAGCGCGACCGCCGAGTTCGTCGATCAGTTCGGAACGGATCGTCGCGCAATAGTCGTCGTTGTATTCGGCCACGACGACGGCGGCGCCCTCGCGGACGAATTTGCGAGCGATGCCTCTTCCGATCCCACCGCCGCCGCCGGTGACCAGGGCGACCTTGCCGTCAAGCAATCCCATCAGAGAAGTTCCTCGGGTGTGCGAACAGTCGTGCCGAGGATCGGCCCGACCAGTTCATGGCCCCAGTAGCTGAGGCGTTCGGCGTTCAGCTCGAACGGATCACCTGGCCAGGGATGGGTCTCTGCAATCACCTCAACGGCGAAGCCCGACGGGCTGAAGTGGTAGAAGGAGAAATGGGGATCCTGGGTGTGCTGGCCCAGGGTCATCTGGACCGGGATTTGACGCTTGTTGACGATGTCCCAGGTCTCGCCGACGTCGCGAAGGTCGCCCGTCAGAAGTCCCACGTGCTGAATGCCCATGCGGCCGGGCCCGTAGCCATAGCCGATGTCGTGGCTGGTCAGATTGTTCAGCCCCGCACGGTAGAACCCGGTCTTGCCTTTGCCAGCGCCCGATCCATACCACTGGAAGCCCATGACATTGATCAGGAAGTCGTCGAGCTCGGGTCCGTATTCCGGCGTGATGACCACGACGTGGCCGAAGCCCCGGCCATAGGTGTTGAAACCGCCGTGCCGACGGCCCGGCACGAACGAGTCCGGCTCGCCCTTCTGGCCATAGAAGAGTTCGTACTGGTACCCGACGGGGTCCTTGAACCGGACGACGTCGCGAACGGCGCGGCGCGCCTTGAGATCGTCACTCCCCTGCTCGACAGCGATACCCGCGTCCTGCAGCTTTTTGACCGCTTTTTCGAATGCGATCCGGTTGACGCACTCCCAGCCGATATAGGCCAGCTTGTCGATCGGGCCGGGCTGGAAGGCAAACCGATAGCGACGGTCGTCCATCTTCAAATAGAGCGCGTCCGGTTCGTCCTCGGGCGACGGCGCGATCGCGAGGCCAAGCACCTCGGGGCCATAGCTCCGCCAAGCGTCGATGTTGGGGCTTTCAAAGCCCAGATAGCCGATACCCCGGATATCCATGATGCTGCTCCTCAGTCTCTCGGTTCGCTAGCAGGCGGTGGTGCCGCCATCGATGATGATGTCGGTACCGGTGATGAAGGCGGCTTCGTCGCTGGCCAGGAAGGCGGCCATGCCGACGACATCCTCGGGTTCGCCCGGTCGTCCGAGCGGTATGTTGTTCGTCAACTGAGCGCGCACGGCCGGGTTTTCGGCAAAGGCGCGGGTGCCCGGGGTGACAATGAAACCGGGACTGATGCTGTTGGCCCGAATGCCCAGCGGTGCTCCCTCGAGCGCCATCTGCCGCGTCATGGCGATCACGCCGCCCTTGGTGGCATTGTGGGCGAGAGTGCCGTTCCCGCGCGAGCCCTGCCAGCCGGCGGTCGAGGCGACATTGACGATGGCGCCGCCCCGTTTCGCAAGGTGTGGCCATGCATATTTGGTTGTCAGAAAAACCAGGTCGAGTTCGTTGCGGATTGTGAACCGCCAGTCCTCCACGGACAGCTCGGTGATCGATCCGAATTTGGCGGCCGACGCGTTGTTGTAGACGACGTCGATGCGGCCGTACTCCGTCACTGCCCGGTCGATCCATTTCTGCGCGTCGCCGGGATCCCCAAGGTCGCAGACCATGCTGGTCATGACCCCTCCGGCCTCTGTCACGAGGCGCGCTGTCTCAGCATCAGCCTCTGCATTTACATCGCAGCCCACGATGATCGCGCCGTCGGTGGCGAACCGTAGGGCGGCAGCCCGACCTTGGCCGCCCCCGGTGCCTGAGATCAGGGCGACCCGACCCTCAAGACGCCGGGTCATGTCGCTGACTCCGCCTCAGCGTCACGTACGTCCAGCGCGGCGCGGACTGCGGCGTGCTTTTCGCGGGTCAGCGGATAGGTGAAGGCCAGCCAAGCGCCGAGCAGGAAAAGCACTGCCGATGGACCGGCGAACACCAGCTCCAGACCCGAGATGGCCTCGGGCGTATTGGCCGCCATCAGCGCAGGTTTGTAGCCGACGAGAGAAAGGGCCGCGAACGACAGCCCGACCGCCAGCGCACCGCCCAGCTTCCAGCTGCTGATCAACAGAGCATACAGGACGCCCGTCTGGTCCGAGCCCGAATCCAGTCTGAGCTCATCCGCAGCGTCGGCCATCATAGCCCGCGGCAGCAAATTGAAGGCCCCGAACGACAGCCCCCAGCCCATCATGCCGAGCGAAACCGCCAGCAGGTTGTGGTCGGGAGTGAAGACGAAGGCGATGCTTACTGCTGCCGCCAGCAGGCCCGAAATTCCAAGGACGAAATGCTTGTCGAACCGTCGCGCCAGCCATGCGACGGCCGGAACGGTGATCATGGCCGTGATCACCTGAGCAATCAGCACAACGCCGATGGCGCTGCGATCCAGCCCCTTGGCCGCCGTGACGAAGAACACCAGCATGGCCGACGCCGTGCCAAAGCCGAGGCCGAACAACAGATCGATGGCCGCGATCCGGAACACCGCCTTGCGACCCACAACAGCAAGGTATTCCTTGAGTCCGACGATATGTCGCTGGGCCATCCCCGCGGCTTCCGGCACTCGCCAGACGGCCAGGGCGACGGCCGGGGCCATCAGCAAAATAATGATCCACCCCATGAGTTGGGTCGGTTCCAGGGCCGTCTCGCCAAGCCTCGCCAGCAGGATTGGAAAGCCCATGACCGTCAGAATGCCGAGTAGCGAAGCGAACTGCAGCCAAGCGTAAACCCGTGACCGCTCATCGTAGCTGGCCGCCAGTCCTGACGCCATGGCCAGTTGCGCCAGCGACAGGATCGACCAGCCGAGGAAGGCCGCCGTCAGGGTCAAAAGCAGATACAGTGGCCCTACGCCGGGCTTGGCCATGAACAGCAGATACACTGCCAGCATCAGCGCCGGCGCGCCGAAGATCAGCCACGGACGGTACCGGCCCCAGCGACTGCGCGTCCTGTCCATCGCCGCACCGAGCAACGGGTCGATGATGATGTCGAATATGCGCACGCTGGTGAAGATCAGGCCGATGACGGCCAATGGAAGGCCGAGGACCGTTGCATAGTGCTCCGGGATCATGACCACGAGCGGAAGCGACAAGGCCGTCAGAGGCACGCCCATCAAGGAGAGCGACAGAAGCCCAGGCAGCTTGCGATCGCCCTTGGCCAGAGCACTCGGTCTCGCGACGACCGGGGGCGAGGTCATCCCGCGACAGCTTCAACGACAAGGGCCGACTGCGGACACGACTCGGCACCCTCGATGGCGCGCTCTAGCAATTCCGCCGGCACAATATCGGTCGTCAGAACGACCAGCCCGCCTTCCAGCTGGTAAATTTCCGGGCAGATCTCAACGCAGGTTCCATAGCCGCAACACGCGCTGCGGTCGGCCCTGACGCGATGGGAAATCGCCTCTGAACTCATCTTCATCCTCCCTGCCGGGCGTCCCTTGGGGGCTTCTCCGGGGACCTGCGGTCCGTCGTTCCTCTATGAATCGAACAGTTGCATTTTCTATACAGAAATGCCACCTCTGTTCAAAATTAAATGGCGTGAATCGCCACGGAGGAAACCCATGCTGGACCGGACGCGGACGACTCTTTCCGACGGTACGACGATCGACGATCTGATCAATGTGCAGACTCGCGAGGTGCAGCTTCGCGTCATCTCGGACCCGGAACTGTACGACATCGAGATGCGCAAGGTGTTCGGGAAAACCTGGCTGATGCTGGGCCATGAGAGCGAGATTCCGAACCCCGGCGACTTCATCACCCGGCTGATGGGATCCGATCCCGTCCTGATCACGCGCCAGAAGGACGGCTCGATCAGGGTCATGCTGAACGTCTGCCCACACCGCGGTATGCGGGTCTGCACCAGCGACGCCGGCAACGCCAAGGTGCACACCTGCATCTATCACGGCTGGGCCTTCAAGAACGACGGCGACTTCATCGGCGCGCCAGTCGCCGGGGAGAAGATGCACGGCGAAATGCTTCCCAAGGAAAAGCTCGGCCTGACCCAGGCCCGCAGCCATCTTTACGGCGGTCTGATTTTCGCGACGTGGAACTTCGACGGCCCCTCGTTCGACGAGTTCCTCGGCGAGATGAAGTGGTATTACGACATGCTGTTCTGCCGGACGGACAGAGGCCTTGAGGTCCTCGGCCCGCCTCAGCGTTTCACCATCAAGGCCAACTGGAAAACGGCGTGCGAGCAATCCGCCGCTGACGGCTACCACACCCTGACGCTTCACCGCTGGTTGGGCGAGTTCGCCAAATTCGGCGACGGCGACCTGACCACCTCGATGTACGGCACCGAAGTCGGCTCGCTCCACGGCCACGCCCTGCGGTGCATGCCCGTCGCAAACAAGTTCAAGCAGGCAGCCGGGTTCCGTGACGGCAATCTGACGCTGGAGGAAAAGCTGGCGATCGTGCCGCCCCCGGGCATCACCAAGGAGATGCTGCCCGAGTTGATCCGCAACCTGACTCCGGACCAGCTGGGCCTTCTTGTCGACAGCCCGCCCCAGGTCGGCGGCATGTTCCCCAACGTCCTGATCGCCTTCATCTACGTACCCCAGCCCGATGGCGAAATTATCGGCCTGACCTCGCTGCACACCTACATTCCCAAGGGGCCGGACGAGCTGGAGTTCTGCAACTACATCCTGGCTGAGAAGGACGCGCCCGAGGAGCACAAACAGAAGGCGCTGCAGTTCGCCGTACGCATGCTCGGCACGTCCGGCATGGTCGAACAGGACGATTCCGACACCTGGCCGCACATCACCCAAACGGCCAAGGGTGCCGCCGCGCGCAACGTCACCATGAAGTACCAGGCCGTCTGCACCACCCCACCCCGGCCCGACTGGCCCGGCCCCGCCCTGGTCTATGAAGGCTTCACCAAGGACGACACCCAGTGGAACTGGTGGTTGGCCTATCGCGATCTGATGAACAGCGCTCTCTGATCATCGCCGACATCATCAGGATAACACCGCCATGACCATGAACGCCGTCATCCCGACTGACGTCAGCAGCGCGTCTGATGCCCTTTCTCGTCCCAACCGCGTGCCGCTCGGTTCGCCCGTTTACAACCAGATTGCCGAGTTCCTCTACGAGGAGGCATGGCTGCTCGACGAGATCCGCCTGGCGGAATGGGTGGCTCGGCTCGACACGGATCTGCGCTACACCTGCCCAGTGCGCCAGACCCGATCGCTGGCCCAGAATGCGCAATCAATCGTCCGCACCGTGATGCACTTTGACGAGACCTACGCCTCGATCCGGGGACGGGTCGGACGGATCACCGACACCCGCAGCGCCTGGGCCGAGGATCCGCCGTCACGCACCCGTCGTCTGGTGACCAACATTCTGGTCGAGTCGACGGACCATCCGGACGAGTTCGAGGTGAAGAGCTATCTGCTGTGCAGCCGGAGCCGGTTCGACGAAACGACTCTGCTAATGCTCAGTTGTGTTCGCCACGACCTGCTACGCCGACACAGCGGTACCTTCAAACTGGCCCGGCGCGAGATCATCGTTGATCAGACTGTGCTCGGCTTCCCGAACCTCGCCATCTTCCTCTGACTTGACCGAAGGCGGCGGCGGCGTCCGTTGATCGCCGGCGATTTGGCGACGCTCGTCTCGCACCGTCCTGACCAGGAAACTTGCCCATGCGCGCCGCCGTCATCTCCGGCAACGGAGCCGCTCCGGTCCTTCAGGACTTTCCCGAACCGACCGCCCAGGAAGGGGCGGTCCTCATCGAGGTCGATACCGCCGGCCTTGGTGGATGGGACGTACTCGGTGCCTATCGTCTCGGCGTGCAGTATCCCTGCGTGATCCGAGGCGAAGGCGTCGGTCGCGCCGAGGACGGACGGCGCGTCTATTTCGGCGAACGGTCATTGTCGCCCTGGGGTGCCTGGGCGGAAAGAACCATCGTGCCCTCAGCCGAGGTCTGGGACGTCCCCGACGATATCGATGATCGCACGGCCATCACCATGGGCATTGCAGGCACGGGGATTCTGATTCCGCTCGAAGCCGCCGGGATTCAACCGGGCGAGAGCGTGCTGATCCTCGGTGCCACCGGCGTACTGGGGCAGATCGGGCTACAACTGGCGAAAGGGCTCGGCGCTGGTCGGGTCGTGGCGGCAGCGCGCAGCCAGGCCGGGCTGGACCGGTTGATGGAACGCGGACTGGCCGACGCAGCTGTGGCTATGGGCGGAGACAACGACACCGAGGCGTTGAAGATCGCGTCGGGCGGTGAGGGCTTTGACGTCGTGCTGGATCTGGTTTTCGGCAAGCCGTTCCTGTCGGCGGTCAAGGCGACGAAATGGGGTGCTCGCCTGATCACCATCGGCACGGGCGCGGGACGCGTCGTGGATCTGAATATCGGCGACCTCCTCTTCCGCACCCTGACCTGCATTGGCACCGGACAGCGCCCGCCTGCCGACCGCGAGGCGATCTGGCGGAGACTGCTGGCGATGCAGAAGGATCAGGCCATCACGGTCGATTACCTTGACTATGAATTCTCCGACGCGGCCGGGGCCTGGGCAGCCCAGGTTTCCGGACCTCATGCCAAGATCACAGCGAAGGTGCGCTAATGCGGGTGGCGCGGGGCACACATTATCTCCGCGACTATGCGCCGTTGTCCGCGTCAGCCCGCCGCCAACGCCTTCTCGACCGCACTGACCAGGCGAGGATCGGCTGCGTCGACGTCAGGTGCGAAGCGGTCGATAACCTGACCATCGCGACCAATGAGGAATTTCTCGAAATTCCAGACCACTTCCCCCGGCGCGCCCGTCGCGATCCCGTAGCCGTTCAGACGCTCCCGCATGGGTCCGTCTCCGACCGTGTCGGGCCTGATCGCCGTCAGGCCGGCATAGAGCGGGTGGATGTCCTCGCCCTTGACGCTGATCTTGGAGTACAGGGGGAAGGTCACATCGTAGCTGGTCTTGCAGAAAGTCTCGATCTCGCCGTCGGTGCCCGGCTCCTGGCCATTGAAGTTGTTGGCCGGAAAGGCCAGCACCTCCAGGCCTGCCGCACGTTTGTCGCGATAGAGAGCCTCCAGTCCTTCGTACTGGGGCGTCAGACCGCATTTCGACGCCACGTTGACGATCAACAAAACCTTGCCGGCATGGTTCGCCAAGGTGTCCGTCTCGCCGTCAATACGGGTCACGGGAATGGCGGTGATCGGCTCGCCCATGGCAGCTCCAACATGTCTGGACGGCGACGGTCGCCGCCGATTCAAACTGTAGCAAACCCACCGCGGAGCCGCGCGCGAAAACCCGCGTCCAACACCCCACATGGAATGACGGTCGCCTCATGAAACGCCTGCCGGTCGATATCATCCGTGAGTTCCTGGACGCGTGGTCCGCCGGTCCAGAACGGCTTGAGATGGCCATCCGCGCCCTGTTCCGCGCGGATACCGAATGGATCAACATGGGACTGTCGAAAACCGTGGGCGCCGACGAGGCGCTGTCCCTTGGCGCGAAGTTCGAAGCAGCCATGGGCTATTCGAAAATCCTCGTTGAGACCCTGCACATCGCCGCCGACGGCAACGTCGTTCTGACGGAACGGATGGACCGGCTCGTCGCCGCCGACGGACGCGAGATTGGGGCCTTCGCCATCGCGGGCGTTTTCGAGCTGGACGACGAAGGCAGGCTTATCCGGTGGCGCGACTATACGGACCCGTCCGCCATCGCCGCAATTCACGGACACTGAGGCGACCGGACAGGGGCGATCGATGGACTTTTTTCCAGAATACTATTCTTTATTCAAAATTACCTGCGCCCGCGAGGCCGGCCAAAATTCCGGGAAGGACGACCAATGAGCACCGCCCAGATCATCCCCAACAAGGATCTAGCCGAGGGGTTCGCGCAGGTCGGAGCCCTGTTCGCAGGGAACGACGGAAACCTCGAACAGATCTATCGGGACCATCGCGCCAACATGCCGGTTATGAAGGGTGACATCTGCGCCGAATTGGGTGCCGTCTCGTTCGCCGGGGACACCGGCCGTCCGATCTATACGATCTTCAAACACGCCGACGTCATGAAGGTGCTGCGCGACACCAAGACGTTCACCAGCGGAATTCTGATGGAAACTGGCCTCGGCCAGTTCCTCGACGGGCTGATGATCACCGGCCTAGACGGAGACGAGCATCGCCAGATGCGCGGTATCCTGCAGCCGTCATTCACACCAGCGGTCATGGAAGAATGGCGCGAGGCCTATATCCGCCCACTGATCCAACGCTACTTCGTCGAGCCTCTGATCCCGCTGGGCAAGACCGAGCTGGTCTCAAGCGTTGGCGTGATGTTCCCGATCCACGTCGTCTATGCCGTCCTGGGATTCCAGGACGACGACCCGGCAGCACTGGAATCCTTCGCCACCAAGGCGCTGAAGGTTCTCGGCGGCATGGCCAACGATCCGGAGGCCAAGCGCGCGGCGTTTCAGGCCTTCCAGGAACTGTATGACCCGACGCTCGCGGCGGTTCAGGCGCGACGGGCGTCGGGTGCGACCGGCGCTGATCTGATCAGTCGCCTCATCCGGGCAGAGTTCGAAGGGCGTAGCCTCAACGACCACCAGATCACAAATTTCGTACGCATGATGTTGCCGGCGGCGTCCGAGACTACCTCTCGTACATTCGCAATCATGATGACCCACCTGTTCGATCACCCCGAGGTGCTGGAACGGCTGCGCGCGGACCATTCGCTGATGCGAAAGGTGTTGGATGAGAGCGTAAGGCACGACGCCGTCGCAACGTTCAAGGTCCGCGAGACCCAGACCGAGGTCACGCTACAGGACGTAACAATTCCAAAGGGCGCCATCATCTCTGCCTGTGTGGCGTCTGCGAACCGCGACGAGACCGTCTTCGAAAACCCGGAGGTCTTCGACATCGACCGCAAGCAGATGGCGGCGTTCGGCTTCGGGTTCGGCGCACATATGTGCATCGGCATGTGGCTGGCGAAGGTCGAGATCGAAGAAGCTGTCGGCTTGCTCCTGGACATGCTCCCGAACCTCCGGCTCGATCCTGACCATCCGCGCCCCGAGGTGCGGGGCGTTTCCCTTCGTGGCCCGGACGCGGTCCATGTGATTTGGGACGTTCCCTGATACGCAGAAAGCCTGGCCATTGGCGGCTCAGGCAAACCGACAGAATGAGGGGCCGCCATCAGCACGATGGCGGCCCCTATGCTGTTTCGCTCGCTGGCAAAGAAAAAGCCGCCGACCGGAGACCGGTCGGCGGCAAGGTTTTCCGGGCGTGGAAATTCCTCAGAAACGCTTGGTCAGAGAGACGCCGTAGGTCGTCGGTTCGCCGATAAAGTCGGTCGCGAAGCCCAGGCCGGCAGCATAGACGTCAGCCCAGTGGCGGGTGTTGTATTCCTCGCCGGCGAGGTTTTTGCCGTAGAGGGCGAGCTCGAGGTTCTGGGCGTCGAATTCCACCGTGATGCGGGCGTTCAACAGCCCGTATCCCGGCGTCCGGGTGATGCTGTTCGAGGCAGCGTAGATCCCCCTCGTGGTAGCCGATTGATACACAGAGGGCGTGACCGGGTTGTAGAACTGCTCCCCGAGATAGGCGTAGTCGACGTGGAACGAGACGCCGCCGAATGAAGTCGGCAGGAACTGGGTGGCACCCAAGTTGTACTGAAGCTTGGGAAGCTGCGGCAACTCTTCTCCGCTGCGATCGACCGGGCAGATCGACGCCGTTCCTGCCGGGTTCAATGTACATCCCGCCAGACCCACGCCGGGCACGGCCTGCCGCTCGATAAAGGATCCATCGACGTATCCGCCGTCCATCAGGCTGACATTGCCGGTCAGCTCCATGCCGGTCCAGGGACGGAAGGCTCCTTCGAATTCGAGCCCGTAAACCCGTGCATCGCCAGCGTTGACAATGAACTGGGTGCTGGCCCCGGCCGGAGTGAGAGCGGCGGCGTTACGCTGCACGTCGGATTGCCACGAATGGAAAAGGGCGATGTTCGTGCGCAGACGGTTTTCAAGCCAGGTTGCTTTGAAGCCGAGTTCGAGGTCCTCGACGGTCTCCGGGTCGAATGCCGGAAGGCCGCCGGCGCGGGTGTTCCAGCCACCCGACTTCGAAGCCCGACGCGTCTGAATATAGGCGAACATGTCAGGGTTGATCTGCCAGTCGAGACCAAGGGTATAGGCCGGATAGTCGAACTTGGCTTCTTGGGTCTGGGTGCAGACACCCACAACGTCCGGCGTCGGGAGGTTGCAAGTGGCGGCGACGCCCCACGTTGAGAAATTGTGCAGCTCGGTGTCGCGGCTGTCCCAGGTCCAGCGAAGGCCGCCCGCGAGCCTGAGGCTTTCCGTCAACTGCAGGTAACCTTGGCCGAATACACCGGCCGATGTGTTGTGTACGTCGGCCAGGTTCTGCCCGGCGAACCCGGCATAGGGCCGCGTTGCGGCGGAATAGGGCAGGAAGCCGAAGTTCTGCGAGCGGCTGAACTCCACACCCTGCTCGTCGGAGAAATACACCCCCGCGATGTAGGTGAACCTTTCGCCCAGGCCGCCGCTGATCTGGAATTCCTGTGACCACTGGTCGGAGTTGTAGCCGGCCCAGGTTGTCAGGATCGGTGCCGGCGTGCCGTCAGTGTCGATCACGCCGTCGGTGTCGCTGAAGCGATAGCCAGTGATCGATTTCAGCGTCACGTCGCCAAAGTCGAACGATGCGCTCAGGCCGAAGCCATAGGCCTCCAGCCGGTTGCCCAGCGGCATTGTATAGAGGTTCCGGACCTCTTGCGGCAGGGTCGCGAAGTTCGGATTGCTTGAGGGAACGAAGAAGCCGGTCGAGTAGGTATCGTAGAACCCGCCGTCGTGGAGCGAGTTGGTCAAGGTCGTCGCAAGGCCGAACGGACCAAACGATCCGGTCGGGCCGAACAGTTCGGGAGCAAAGGCGTGCAGGGCCGTGAACTGCCCGTTGTCTTCAATAGTATTGTAATCGCCGGACAGGACCAGCTCAACGCCTTCGCCTTCGTACTTCAGCTTGCCGCGAATGAAGTCGCTGTCCTGATCCCAGATGTCCCGGTCCAGAGGAATGTTGTGACCATAGCCGCTGCGGCCTCTCGTGCTGGCGGCGATACGTCCTGAAAGCCGGTCGGTCAGGGCTCCATTGAGCGTGACGCTCGCGCCAAGCTGGTCATAGTTGCCAGCTTCCACTCTGAAGGAGCCACCGAAATCGTCGGTCGGATCGGCGGTAAGGATGTTCACTGCGCCACCGATGGTGTTCCGGCCGAACAGCGTGCCTTGCGGACCGCGAAGCACTTCGACCCGCTGCAGGTCGAACAGGTCGGTCAGCCCTTGGGACGGCCTCGGAATGTAAACGCCGTCCACATAGATTGCGACGGCCGGATCGTTGGAGACCAACGCCTGAAGATTTCCTTGGCCGCGCATGGCTACAAAGGAGAAGCCAGACGACGAAGGTGCCCCGGTGGCGATCGAGAGGCTGGGCGTGGTGCGTTGGAGGTCGGTTACATCCGCGACTTGCGCCCGCTCCAGGGACTCAGCGCTCAGGGCAGTCACGGCGACAGGTGTCGACTGCAGGTTTTCTTCGGTCCGACGCGCGGTGACGACGATCTCGTCGAGTTGGTCGGACTGCTGAGGGGCCTGCGCGCTCTGCGCGAGTGCGGGGCTGGTCAAGGCCGTGCAAGCCAGGAGACCGAGAGCACCTCCATACCTCAGGAATTTGGCCACACGCCGGCTTTCGTTGGATCGCATAGAAACCTCCCCAAGGGGGTCTGTTGCCCCGCATATCGCAACTACCGGACGGTGCTGCGTTGGGGAGATGCTAAACAGAATTAGAAATCTGTCGCAAGAATAAAAATCTAGGATAAGAATTCCCTGATTGTGGTCCGAACTCCGGCGCCCGCGCCAAGGAAACCGACGATGATCCGGTGGCACGTGAACGTCTTCCACCGGGCCCACAAAGTGATTGAAACAGCTGACAATCGGGGTGACCCGGGAGGGAAGAACGACAGATGACTGAACCTAGGACCTTGTCGGGAAAGAGGATCATCGTCACCGGCGCCGCGCGCGGGATCGGCTTAAGTGCGGCGAGAGCGTTGGCAGCAGCCGGGGCGCAGGTGACGGGCCTCGACATCACCGAAGGTCCAGTCGAATCGGTCGCCTCCCCAGGCCCTGGTTCCCTGACCTATGACACCTGTGATGTCTCCTCGCGCGCCTCGACCAGGGCAGCGTTTGAAAGGGCTGTCTCCGCAATGGGCGGCCTGGATGTTCTGATCCATGCCGCCGGCATCCAGCGCTACACGCCCGCCGAAGACATCACAGACGAAGAGTGGGATCTTGTCCTCGGCGTAAATGCCCGAGGAACGATGATCGCCAACCAGGCGGCATTTCCGCATCTGAAAGACAGGGGCGGCCAGATCATCAACTTCGCTTCGGCGGCGGGCGCGCTCGGCCTGCGTGGTTGCGCACATTACTCGGCTTCAAAAGGCGCGGTCCTGGCATGGACCCGGACAATCGCTCAGGAGTGGGGCCAGTATGGAATATCGGCCAATGCCGTCGCGCCGGGGATGTGGACGCCCATGTACGATACCACGCGCGCCGGCATGACGGCCGAGCAGCTGGAGGCGCACGACCGCGGCATGGCCATGATGATCCCGTTGGGTGGGCGGCTCGGCAACGCGGATACCGACATGGCTCCGGTGCTGGTTTTCCTGGCCAGCGATGCATCGCGCTTCATCACCGGCCAGACCCTCGCGGTCGACGGCGGCCTGATGATGGTTCGCTAGAGCCGTACGTCAAGGTCGGACCGGACCCTCGGCGCATCGACGATCGGGTTTGTCAGAACACCGACGTTCTCGATCTCCACACGCACGACGTCGCCCGGCACGAGCCACTGCGGATTCGGCGAGCCCGCGGCGCATCCTGAAGGCGTGCCTGTCGCAATCAGATCACCAGGATACAAGGTGAAGATCGTCGACATCAGATGGACGAGGTGGGCGACGTCCCAGTGCATCTCGGCGATATCGGCGCTTTGGCGCAGTTCGCCGTTGACATGGGTTGTAAGCCGCAGCCCCTTGCAGCCCGGCGGGAGCTCGTCTGCAGTGACGATCTCCGGCCCGAACCCGCCGGTGTTAAGAAAATTCTTTCCCGCCGTCACGGCCGAGGGGATGTAGTTGTAGGCGCGGACGCTGCCGTCGTTGTGACAGGCATAGCCGGCCACATGCGACAGGGCCTCTTCGCGCGAGATCATCCGTCCGCCCTTGCCGATGACGACCATCAGTTCGCCTTCGTAGTCGAGCGTGTCGGAGGCTTCGGGACGCCAGATCGGCTGGTTGTGCGCCACAAGGGAATCCGGAACCCGCAGGAACATCCCGGGAAAGGACTGCACGTCGGCCTTCATTTCCTCGACATGCTTCATGTAGTTCTTGCCCAGGCCGATGATCTTGTCCGGCCGTGGAATGGGCGTCAGGTGACGCAGACCCTCCAGTGGATGACGAGCGCCCGCCCCTGCCGAGGCTGCCGCCTGTCTTGCTGCTGACAAGGCGTCCGGGCCGGCCCGAAGCAGCGAGATAATGTCGCGTGGCAGATCGGGCGCAGCGACCGACAGATCTATCACCACATCGCCGATCCGCACGCCGACGGCCGCCGTGCCGTGATTGTCGAACGACAGGAGTCGCATGGGATTTTCTCCTGGCGCAGTTCAGCGCACCGTCAGCGGTTGGGCTTAATGTCCGTGGTCTCGATGTCCCAGGTCGTCGGAGTCGCGCCCTCGTCACGAAGCTGGAATTTCAGCACCCTGCCCTGTGGATTGACCGGCAGCTCAGCCCGGAATTCGATGAACCTCGGCACTGCATAATACGGCACCCGTTCCATGAGCCACCGGCACAGCTCTTCCTCAGAGATCGCGACGCCTGGCTTCAGCTTGGCGGTCACCTTCAGATCGTCTTCCTGCAAGCTCGAGGGTACGGCATGAACCGCGACCTGTTCGATCGCGGGATGGGTCAGGATCGAGGCCTCCATCTCAAAACTTGAGATATTCTCGCCCCTTCGTCGCAAGTAGTCCTTCTTCCGATCCACGAAGTAGAAGAAGCCATTCTCGTCGAACTTGCCGATGTCGCCTGTGTGGAACCACAGGTTCCCCCAGACCTTCAGCGTGTCCTCGGGCCGTCGCCAATAGCCCTTGAAGATGATGTCCGGCAGCAACGGCCGACAGACCACCTCGCCGGAGGTCCCGATCGGAACCTCATTGTCGTTGTCGTCGAATATTCTGACATCAAGCTCCGGGGCGGCCTTGCCAGAAGATCCTTCAGCATAGGCGCCGTCTGCAGGCATGGAGGTCAGAAGTCCCTCGGTCAGGCCGTAGACATTGGAGCCAACATTCCTGGCGCCGAAACGGGTGCGCCAGATTTCCTTGATCTCCTCGGGGAAGGGATTGCCCTTGACCGTGTGCACCTGGCCGAAGCATCGAGCCATCGCCTCATGGTCGTCGGCGCGCGCCAGCATCGTCCCGAGCGACCCCAGAATCGACACCACAGTGGCCCCGGACTTCTCGATGGCCGGCCAGAATCCCGAGACCGAGAATTTCGGCGCGAACGAGATGGTCGCGCCCACCAGCATGACCGAAACGACTCCAGTCGCGATCGCGTTCATGTGGAACAGCGGCAGCGGCGTCCAATAGATGTCGTCCGGTCCGAACGGTGCCGACCGTGTCAACATCCGCGCAAAATGGCACATCTGATTGCCGGTGATCATGCAGCCTTTTGACGGACCTGTTGTCCCCGAGGTGTAGATCAGGGCGTTCAACGCGCCCGGATCGGGCAGCGTGTCGAACGGGCTGGCATCGGTGCCCCGATGACGATCCAGGGGAAGGATGCTCAGCGCCGATTCCGCCGGAGGCTCGAATGCGCCCCGAACCAAAATGGTCTTCAGGGTCGTCAGCTGATCCTCGATATCAAGCACCCGGTGCAGATACCGCGCCTCGCACACCAGCAAGCTGGCGCCCGCGTCCTCGATCTGGTGGCGCAGGAACTGACCAATCAGGGCCGTGTTCAGAGGCACGCTGATGGCGGAGATCTTGTTGGCGGCGATCCAAGTGTTGACCGCGTCGACATTGTTGTCGAGCATGGACACGATCGGCGCACCGGCGATCAGGCCAAGGTCCTGCAGGACATGGGCGAACCGGTTGCTGGTCTCGTCAAACCCGGCGTAGGTGTGCGTTTCGCCGCCGAAATCCAGAAAGACCTTTTCAGGATGGGCCGCGACGGCCCTCCGCAACGCAGCGATCGGGGTGTCTCGGGGGCCAGTGCGCCATCCCGCTTCGCTGACATCGGCAATTGCGTGCATTCGTTCATCCTCGGCGCAGACGGGTCGCACCAGCGCCGGGGCGATGCCCGACCTCAACGGTGACAGGCTACGCGTTCCGTCGGGAGCGGCCCGGCCGTCTTGCCTTTCCGTCGACCTGGAAACCGGACAGGAGCCGAGCCATGCAGCCCGAGACCGGTTCACCGCAAACTAGACGGGCCGACCGCATTGGTCCACGCAAATTCTGGCACTAGTCCGTCATTCTATGATCAGAACTTACAACCTCGACAACGATCTTGCCGTGGACGCTGCGCGACGCCAACCTGGCAATCGCCTCCCCTCCGCGCTCCAGCGAATAGTATTCCGAAACCAACGGATTGACCCTGCCTTCTGCGAACAGATCCAGCAACGCCTTCATGTCTTCTGCGCCGCGGTGCGGGCTTCGCGCCATATAGGCCCCCCAGAAGACGCCGATGATCTGGGCTCCCTTCAGAAGGACCAGATTGAGAGGGATGGACGGAATGCCGGCCGCAAAGCCGACGACCAGGTAGCGCGCTTGCCACGCGACAGACCGGAAGGCTGGTTCGGCATAGGCACCGCCAATCGGGTCGATGACGACGTCCGGCCCGTCCCCGCCGCACGCCGACCTGATCGCTTCCGTGAATGCCTTGCTGTCAGCAGCGCCGGCAAGCGAGCCAGGATAAACCACCCCGGCGTCCGCGCCCATGGCCAGCGCCACGTCCAACTTGTCCTGGGACGAGGCTGCAGCCACAACCCGCGCGCCAAGGGCCTTTCCGAGCTCGACAGCGGCCAGGCCAATGCCGCCGCCCGCTCCGAGAACCAGCAAAGTCTCACCCTGCTGAAGCCCACCTCGCCCCACGAGCGCATAGTAGACCGTGCCATAGGTCACCTGGAATGCAGCAGCCTGGTCGAAAGGCATTGCGTCTGGAATGACCGTGCAGCGATCTGCCGGCACGACGACCACCTCGGCCATTGCCCCGAACGGCAGCGAGGCGGACACCCGTTGTCCAACAGAAGGTGCCTCTACGCCCTCTCCGACAGCGCGCACGATTCCCGCCAGCTCGCTGCCCGGCGAAAAAGGGCGCGGTGGCTTCATCTGGTATCGATCTTCTATGACCAGCACATCGGGATAATTCACGCCGCAGGCATGAACAGCTACGGCGACCTGCCCGGCCCCTGGAGCGGGCTCCCCAACCTCGCGGATCGAAAGAGTATCAGGACCGCCGGATCGAAGGCTGAGAAGGGCTCGCACGGCAATCTCCGGATCAGGACGCGACAGCGTTTCGATACGCCCGACCACCAAGGCGGGTGACAGCGACTGACAGCTGGCATTATTCTAACACGAGAACGGCGTTTCTCTTGCCGAATTCTCTTTGCTGTTCTAGCGTCAGCGAAAGAGACGCTGATCGAGGCGCGCCCGGGAGGATAACAGTGCCTGTCATTTTCTGCATCCCGACCATGTCGGGCTTGGATTGCAGGGCACGTTACTAGTCATGCCCCGCGCCCCGAAAACGCCACTCGCCAAGGGCGCTTGGTACACCCTCGTCATCCTGACCCTGGTCTATGTGTCGAACTCGATCGACCGGACGGCCATGTCGATCCTCATCGAACCGGTCAAGGCTGAGTTCCAGCTATCCGACAGCCAACTGGGCCTACTGACCGGCCTGGCGTTTGGGCTGACATACGCCCTCGCGGGGTTGCCGATGGGGTGGCTGATTGACCGGGTCAACCGAACCAAACTGCTGGCGGCGGCCGTGGCGACCTGGAGTCTGTGCACCGCCATCTGCGGCTTCGCGCAAAGCTATCCGGCGCTCGTCATGGCGAGACTGGCGGTGGGGGCATCGGAATCGGCCGCCGCACCAACGGCCATGTCCATGATTGCCGACCTTTTTCCAAAGGATCGCAGGTCCACCGCGATGGGCATCTTCTGGACCAGCACTGCCATAGGGACCGCCACAAGCCTCGCCCTTGGCGGCATCATCGCCGCCAACTATGGCTGGAGGGCCGCCTTCTTCGTGGCCGGGGCCCCCGGCCTGATCCTCGCTGTGCTGATTTTCCTGACCATACGAGAGCCGGTACGCGAGCGTGGCCTCGGCCAGACCGAGACAACGCCCACCCCGACCTTCCTGCAGACCCTGAAGTTTGTCTGCGCCAATCCGACGGTTTTCCATGCCTTCGCCGGGGTAGGCTTGGCCTCGCTGGCCATGTCGGGTGTGCCCGTCTGGGCGGCGTCATTTCTGGTTCGTACCCAAGGCTTCACCCTGCCCCAGGCCGGGTTGGCGGCGGGACTCGGTGTCGGCCTGTTCGGAGCGCTTGGCTCCCTGATGGGCGGGCCAGTCGGCGACGCCGTGGTCCGGCGTTGGGGCGTGCAGACACTGCCCGCCGTGCCAATGGTCGCCTGCATCCTCGCATGCATCTCCGGACTTTTCTTTGCGCTCGGATCGTCACTGGTCGTCGTCGCGCTTGGCTTCATCGTGTTTGAGATCGTGTCGCGCGCCTTCACGGCGCCCGCCTACGCCATCCTCGTCACCGGCGTGGAGCCGAACATGCGAGGCGTGGTCATTTCGTCTGTTCAGGCAGTCACCAATCTTGTCGGCTACGGCGTCGGTCCCCTGGTCGTAGGCGTGGTCAGTCAACGGGTCGGCGGTCCCAATTCGCTGAAATTCGGAATCGCGGCCGTGATGATCTTCAGCCTTTGGTCCGGCCTGCATTTCCTGGCCTCCTGGCTGGCCGCTCGCCGCTCGGAACGGTTTGCTGACGGAGCGGCCGCATGACGAACCTTTCGCAGCTTTTACTGAAACGTCCCGGCGCCCACGGAACCGCCGTCGCATACGCCGGAGTATGAAAACCATGGCAGATGGAGCCATCGAACGCGCGGTACAGATCGAGCGCGTCAATCGCGTGGGCTGGATCGTTCTTGATCGTCCCGGCCAGATCAACGCGATAAACTCCACCCTCCGTCGTGAGGCGGGTCAGGCGCTGGAGCTCCTGGACAATGACCCGGACGTCGGTGTGATCGCCATCCGGGGCGCGGGTGACCGAGGTTTCTGCGCCGGTGCCGACATCAAGTCCCAGAGCGACGCGACATCTCTGCCCGCGCTCAGGAACAACATGACGCCGGGCTGGATCGAGGTTCTGGATCGGGTCCGCAAACCGGTCATCGCCGCCATCCATGGCTACTGCCTCGGCGGCGGCCTTGAAATCTCTATGGCCTGCGACATTCGCGTCGCCGCGCCCAGTGCAGTCTTCGGCCTGCCCGAAACAGGCCTGGGACTGATCCCGGGCGGAGGCGGCACCCAGCGCCTGCCACGGATCGTAGGACTTGGCCGTGCCCTGGATCTGCTGCTGACGGGCGACCGGATTGATGCGGTCGAAGCACTCAGGATCGGGCTGGTATCGCGTCTCTCGGCGTCGAACGAGAGTTTGGTCGATGAGGTCCAGGCTCTCGCCGAGCGCATTGCAGCCAAACCGGCCACCGCCTCGGCCTACGTCAAAGAGGCTGCCCGCGATGGCCTGGAGCTGGATCTGCGCGCCGGACTTAAGCTCGAAAAAGACCTGTTCGTTCTTCTGATGTCCACCGGCGACCGCAAAGAGGCCGCCGCTGCTTTCAAGGAAAAGCGCCCGCCCGTCTTCACGGGGCGTTAGATGGGTCGTCTTCAGCAAAGACCCGAGGCGGGATCGTGAGAAAGCTGCCCTTGCTCAACGCGGAAACGCGACCGTTCTGGACCGGCGGCGAGGTCGGCGAACTGCGGATGCACCGCTGCGCCGACTGCGCGCGGTATTTCCATCCGCCCGCGCCCGTTTGCCGGCATTGCACCGGTCTGAACGTCAGCCCGACGCCGGTGTCGGGCCGCGGACGGGTCCTGACCTTCACCATCAACCATCAGCGCTGGACGCCCGAGCTGGCTGAACCCTTTGTCGTCGCCATCGTCGAGCTGGAGGAACAGGAAGGCCTACGTTTCCTGTCCAATGTCGTGAACTGCCCACCCGAAGCCGTCGAGATCGGTATGCTCGTGACTGTCGTATTCGAACAGGTCGATGACGTCTGGATCCCGCAGTTCGAAAAGGCGGCGGCGTGATGGACACGCGGTTTCTGGAAAAGAACGTCGCCATCGTCGGCGTCGGCCAGTCAGAAGTCGGTCGCCCTTCCTCGCGTTCGGCGATGCAGCTGACCGTGGACGCCGCGCTGGAAGCAATCGCCGACGCGGGCCTGAATCCCAAGGACATCGACGGCGTCTGTTCCTGGCCGGGCGACAACTCCAATGGCGGCAGTTTCTCACCGGTCGGGCCGCTGGCGGTGATGACCATGCTAGGGCTGAACTGCAATTGGTTCAGCGGGGGCTATGAGGCGGCAGGACCGCTTGCCGGTATTATGAACGGCGCCATGGCCATAGCCTCCGGCATGGCGAACAATGTGCTGGTCTTCCGCACCATCACAGAGTCAAGCAACCGCCTGACCGGCAGCAAGGACCAGAGCCTCGCCGCCAAGTCGGGGCCGCGCGACGGCAATTTCATGTGGCAATGGTGCACGCCGTTCAACGTGCTGTCGGTGGTCAATATCACCGCCATGTATGCCGCCGCCCATATGCAAACATACGGAACGACGCCAGAACAGCTGGCCCAGATCGCGCTGACCACCCGCCGCAACGCCCAACTCAACCCCAAGGCCGTCATGCGCAAGCCCATGACGATGGACGACTATTTCGCATCGAAAATGATCTCGACGCCGCTGCGGATGTTCGACTGCGACGTCCATTGCGACGCCTCTACCGCCATCGTCCTGTCGCGCAAGGACATCGCCAAGGACCTGCGCCATCCGCCGATCCGGATCGAGGCGATCGGGGCGGCGATGAACCAGCCTTATCTCTGGGACCAGGTCGATCTGACCGCCAACGCCATGCCCGACGCCGGCAGCGCCATGTGGGCGCGGACGGACCTGACGCCAGCGGACGTCGACACGGCCCAGCTGTACGACGGCTTCAGCATCCTAACGATGATGTGGCTGGAAGGACTTGGCCTTTGCCCGAAAGGCCAGAGCGGCGCCTTCGTCGAGGGCGGCCACCGCATCGCCCTGGACGGCGAACTGCCTCTGAACACCAACGGCGGCCAGCTGTCTGGCGGACGCACTCACGGCCTCGGCTACGTTCATGAGGCCTGCACCCAGCTGTGGGGACGCGGCGGCGAGCGCCAGATCCGCGACCCGCATGTCGCAGTCTGCGCCGCTGGCGGCGGACCGCTCGCCGGCAGCCTGCTGCTGGTCAAGGACTGAAGTTCAATCGGCGGGCGCTCACGCGCTCGACGCAAGGAGAATGAGATGAGCCTCTACGACCTGCTGCTCAGCGGCGACCTGATGGTCCATGACGCTGACGAGACGGCCGCGCAAATCGTCAGCAAGCTTGAGATCCACGGTCACGCCAACTGGCGGCAGGCCTTCCCGGGGCACCCCTACGTTGCCCACTTCCTCAGGGTCCACAAGTCGTTGGCTGTGTCGCCGACGCGGGTCGAGCCGCAAGGCCACCTTGATTTCCCGAACCACGGCGACCCGATGTTCCCGGGCTTTCTCAAGAGCCTCGAGGACTTCCAGGGCCCGTTCCGCCCGATCAAGACCCACGCCACGGTGCTGGTCTCCGACAACATCGGCGGCGTGGTCGAGCACCTGCTCAGCAAGGGCCAGCCCTTCCGCTTGGCGCAGCTGACGCCCGAAATGCCCTTCGATCGTCTGTGGGTCGGCTGCACACCCGAAAACCCCGTCTACGAGCCCTCCGTCGACGGCGGCCTGTGCATCGAAGTGATTCCGCTCGCTGCGATCCAGATGCCGGCCGAGGCCTTCAGCACACCCCCACCCCGGCCACGTGACCCGAAGCCGGGCGACATGGTCCGGGTCGTCGGGCGCGGCTTTCTGGTCCGGGATCTGGACGACGTACTGCGGCGCCTCGACCAGAACCTGGATCTCCAGCCCGCCGGTGCGGTCGAACAGCTTGATGGCGAGGGCTACAAGGTCGCCCGCATCGGCTTCAACCTGGGAACCAGCGCGACGCTCGACGTCATCCAGCCGACGAAATGGGACAGCCCCTCGGGTCGGTACCTGCACAACTGGGGACCGGGACCACACTACATCCGCATCTCTGTAAATGGTCTGGACGCCAAGGCCGACCGTCTGACGGCGCTGGGCGTGAAGTTCGAACGGATTGAGGACTGTCAGGCTGTCGGGGGAGCCCTGTTGCGCGTCGATCCGGCAGAGCTTGGCGGCGCAATTTTCGAGTTCTGCGAAGACCGGGGCTGATCGGTGGCCCGCGTGAGCCCCCTGCCCCTCGACAGCCTGTCTGATCCCTTGCGGGCCTCGATCGCACGCGGAACGGCGACAAGGATGCTGTCGAACACATTGCCGGTCCAGATCTGGGCGCGTCGGCCGGCCGCAACCAATGCCTGGCTGGGCACGATGGCGGAGATTCACGAGCGCGGCGTCCTGCCTGATAGGCTTCGCGAACTTGTGCGACTGAAGATCGCCTCCATCACTACCTGTCCGGTGTGCCAGATCGCACGCAAGTCGGACGCAGTCAGCGAAGCTGACATCGTCGCCTGCAGTGATTGGTCCGACTCCCGCTTCAGCCCGCCCGAACAGGCCGCCCTGCGCTTCGCCGAACTGTTCGCCGGCGACTATTTTTCCATCGGCGACGAAGTCTACGATCATCTGCGGGTGCATTTCACCGAGGAACAGATCGTCGAGCTTCACCTGTTCAGCGGCCTGATGCTCGCCGGTGGCCGGATGACCTATGTCCTCAAGGGCTACGAGGACGCATCGGCTTGAGGGCGTTCTTTTCGCGTCTGTCGCCCAATACACAGGGTGCCATCTGGGTACTGATGTCCGGGGTGACCTTCGTCACCATGACGACCCTGGTGAAGCATCTGAGCGGTGACTACCCGTCACATGTCCAGAACTTCTACCGGCAGACCGGATCGCTGATCGTCGCCATCCCCTTCATGCTGCGAAGCCCCAGACAGGTGCTGTTCGTACCGCGCTCGACAATGCCCGCCTTGTTCCTGCGATCACTGCTGGCGACGATAGGCATGATCCTGTTGCTCTACACCTATGAAGCCATGCCGATGGCCGAGGCGAACGCCCTGTCTTTCACCCGCCCGCTATGGGTCGTCCTTCTGGCGGTCCTGTTCCTGCGCGAGACCATTGGTCCGAGCCGGATCGCGGCGGTGCTGATGGGGTTCGTCGGCGTGGTCGTCATCATGCGGCCGTGGGGTGCTGACGTTGCCGTTGGTTGGCCACACGTCGCGGCGCTGTTTTCCGCCCTGTGCCTAGCGGGAACGATCACGGGCGTGAAGTCTCTGACGAAAAACCTGTCGGCGAGCTCAATCCTGGTCTGGTCCAGTATCATCGGCGAACTGTTGTCTCTGCCGTTCGCCCTCGCCGACTGGCGCTGGCCCAGCCCGGGAGATCTGATCCCGCTGTTCCTGATCGGCCTGCTCAGCGCCGCCAACCAGGTGCTGTTCATCAAGGGAATGGCGGTCGGTGAGGCTGCCGTCCTGGCTCCCATCGACTACGCGCGGCTGGTGCTGTCGGTGATCGCCGGACTGCTGGTGTTCGGCGAATGGCCTGACGCCTTCACCTGGCTCGGCGCAGGGGTCATCGTCGTCTCGACCCTGTACATCACGATCCGAGAGATTCAGAGCAAGCGCGCGAAGACACTCGCCATTGATGCGGGTCAGCCGGACGCCTCTACGCCGCTCGGTCTGGACGACCCCAGCACGCCTCGTGGCTGAAGGCCGGATCAGGCTGGAAGTGCAGGTGTCTTCTCACGCGCCATCGCTCGCTGGACGGTCTCGCGCCCGGCCATCCGGCTGAACAGGCCCGAGTAGTTCGCGAGGCCACCGACCGGATGCTCGTCTGCGACCGCCCAGCCAAGAAAGACCATCGCATAACAGTCCGCGATGGAAAGCCGATCCCCGACCAGCCAGTTCCGCCCGGCCAGAAGACCGTCGATCTTCACCAGATTGGCCCAGAACCGCGAGCGTCCCTCGGCTTGCAATGAGGGCCATACGGATTCGTCCGGCGTCATGCGAAACGGGGCTCGCGCCATCCGCCGCGTGATATGAACCGTACTGGCGAACCAGGCCGTGAGAGACAGGGCGCGGGCCGCCTCGAACATGTCGTCCGGCAGCAAGCCCGCTTCGGGCGCCAGACGCGCGATATGGTCGAGAATGGCGACGTTCTCGGTCAGCAGCCGTCCGTCGGAGGTCAGGGCGGGAATGCTCCCTGAAGGATTGGTCTGACGCCAGTCGGCCACCGCGTCCGCGTCATGCAGGCGGATGCGGCGAGGCTCGAACGCGAGCCCGGATTCCTCCAGCGCAATGTGAGACGCGAGTGAACAGGTCGTCGGTGTATAGTAGAAGGCCAACTCAGGCATCGACGGCTCTCCCGTAACCTTCAGCCGGGCTTCGGCATCAGATTCTCGTACACCGTGGCGGTTGCCAAGCCGCCGGCGCAACAGATGGCCTGAAGTCCGTATTTACGGCCACTCCGCCCCAGTTCGTGGATCAGGCTGGTGGCCAGCCGGGCCCCGGTCGCGCCCAATGGATGGCCCAAGGCGATGGCACCGCCGTTGACGTTCAGCCGGTCGGAACCGACGCCGGTCACCTGCATCCACATCAAGGGGACGCTGGCGAAGGCTTCATTCACTTCGAACAGAGCGATGTCGTCAAACGAGAGGCCGGCGAGGGCGGCGGCCTTGCGGCTGGCGGCGATGGGACCTTCCAGCATCAGAGCCGGGTCGGCGCCGACCACGGCCACCGAACGCACGCGGGCCAACGGCGTCAGCCCAAACTTCTTCACCGCCGCCTCGGAGGCCAGCAGGACTACTGCCGCCCCGTCTGAAATCTGCGACGCATTGCCGGCCGTTACGCGGCCGCTCTCCCGGAAACTGGTCTTCAAGGTCGAGAGCTTTTCGCGGCTGGTGTCGCGCCGGATGGTCTGGTCGGCTTCCAGCACGTCCCGGGGCCCGTCCCAGTCCTTCTCGCAAAGATCAGCGACCGGAACAGCAACGGTCTCGGCCTGGAAATAGCCAGCATCGGTCGAGGCGGCGGCGCGCCGATGGCTTTCGGCGGCGAAATCATCCAGCGCGTCACGATCGAAGCCGTACTTGTCCGAGATCCGCTCGGCCGCCTCGCCCTGGGATGTCAGTTCATAGCGATCCGACACCATCCAGCCGAACGCCTCGCCGTGGATGGCGCGGTTGGACCCCATCGGCACGCGAGACATCGCCTCGGCTCCGCCTGCGACGACCAGGTCGCTCAGGCCCGCGGCGATCTGGGCGGCACCGATGTGGATGGCGGCTTCCGACGACCCGCATTTGCGATCGACAGTCATGGCGGGAATGGTCTCGGGCCAGCCGGCGCCCAGCAAGGACGTCCGCGCGATATTGGCCGATTGCTCGCCGATCTGGGTCACATTGCCGAAGATCACGTCGTCGACATGCTCGGCGCCGACGCCCGCACGGGCGATCAATTCATTCAGCGCATGGGCGCCCAGATGGTCAGCGCGGACTCCTGCCAGCGCCCCGCGAAACTTCCCGATCGGTGTGCGAACCGCAGCGACCACATAGACCGGCTTCACAAGTTGCTCCCGCGCAGGCCCGAGCCTGGCACCTTGACGCCATTTTCGTACTTGTAGACACCCCAGCCCACCTTACGGCCGTACCGTCCAGCCTTGACCATCTTGATGATCAACGGACAGGGCCTGAACTTGTCGCCCAGGGTGGCGTGAAGGTATTGGAGCACTGCAAGACGCGTGTCCCAGCCGGTCAGGTCACCCAGTTCCAGCGGCCCCATCGGATGGTTGAAACCCAGCCTAAGCGCCGTGTCGATGTCCTCGGCCGTCGCGGCACCTTCCTGAAGCATCCACATCGCCTCGTTGCCGGCCATGGCCGACATGCGGCTGGTGGTCAGGCCGGGCGTCTCGTTGACGACGATCGCCGTCTTGCCAAGTTGGGCGACATAATCGCGACAAGCAGCCACCGCCTCGTCGGTGGTGGCCAGCCCGCGCACCAGCTCGACCAGCTTCATCTTCTGGACCGGGTTGAAGAAGTGCATGCCGATCACCCGAGTCGGGTCCTGACATGCGGCCGCTATCTCGGTCACGCTCAACGCCGAGGTGTTCGTGGCGATCAGGCCGGCCGGGGCCATCGCGGCCTCAGCCTTGCGCACCACATCGATCTTGATCGACAGGTTTTCCGAAACCGTCTCGACGAGCAGATCGGCGCCTGCCGCCCCTTCGGTGACGCTCCCGGAGGTCTTCAGCCGCGCCAGCGCGGCAGCAGCGGCAGGCTCCTCGACCTTCCCCAGCCGCACACCGTCGGCGAGAATGCCAGCGATGGTCTTCTCTGCCTTGCCCAGCTGTTCGGATGAGACGTCGATCAGACAGACATCATAACCGGACGACGCGAACGCATGAGCGATCCCGACGCCCATCAGGCCGGCTCCAACCACCGCTACCTTGGCCAAACTCAACACCTCTTCCTGAGCCAGATCGTCGCGTCGGAGGGGACCGATGCACCGCCGGACGCTGCCGCGGCCGGCTGCGTCAGATGCTGGGCTGCCTCGCGTGTGACGGATCAGCCGCCATCATTGTGGCCCGACTTTACCGGGAAATTGAGCGGTCCCGCAAATATAATTCTCTGTTCAGAACAATATTCTGACGTGTAGTAGATACCCAAAGCTCCACATGGAGCTGATTCAGCGTCCGGAAGCCCTTCGTGAATCTGTTCGATCAGTTCGGTCCGCCTGTCCTGCCGTCGGACATTGAACCCCTGCGTACGCGGGTTCGCGCCTTTCTGGCCGATTGGAGCCCGACCTGCCCGCCCGAAAAACGCGCCCTGTCCTGGATGGGGTTCGATGCCGACTTCAGCCGCTCGCTCGGCGCGATGGGCTGGCTGGGCCTGAGCATTCCCAAACAATACGGTGGTCACGACGCGTCGCCGTTTGAGCGGTTCGTGGTCAGCGAGGAACTCCTGGCAGCAGGCGCTCCGGTCACCGCCCACTGGATCGCTGATCGCCAGAGCGCCCCCTTGATCTTGCGCCATGGCACGGAGGCCCAGAAGCAGCGCTATCTGCCCCCCATCTGCGCCGGCGAAATGTATTTTTGTATCGGTATGAGCGAGCCCGCATCCGGCTCCGACCTCGCCTCGGTGCGCACGAAAGCGGATCGCCAGCCCGACGGCTCCTGGCTGTTGAACGGCCGGAAGGTCTGGACCACCAACGCCGACCGCTGCCACGCAATGATCGCCCTGGTCCGGACCGACCCCGCCAGCGAACGCCACGCGGGCCTGTCCCAGATCATCGTCGATCTGACCCTGCCCGGCGTCATGGTACGTCCGATCAAGGACCTTTCCGGACATGAACATTTCAACGAAGTCACCTTCGATAATGTCAGGTTGGATGCCGACGCCCTGATCGGAGTCGAGGGCGACGGCTGGGCTCAGGCGACCTCGGAACTCGCCTTTGAACGCAGCGGCCCCGAAAGATTCCTCAGCGCCATGACCTTGTTCTCCTGCCTGGTCGGCGCGATCGGCCCCACGCCGGACGCGCGTCAGGCGATGGAGATCGGGCGCCTTGCCGCCTGGCTGATCTCGCTGCGGTCGATGTCTGTCTCGCTGACCGCACAGCTCGCCGCCGGCCAGGACCCGGTCTGGGGTGCCTCGTGCGTAAAGGACCTGGGCACCGGCTACGAACAGGACACCGTCGAGGTGGCGGTGCGGCTGATCGATTCCCTGCCACCCGGCGAGCAGAAGACAACCACCCGGAAGGTCCTGGCAATCACCCAGAGCATGGCACCGTCCTTCTCCCTGCGCGGCGGGACAAGGGAAATCCTGCGCGGCATTCTCGCGCGCGGCTTGGGAGTGCGCTGATGAGAAACCTGCTGCAGGACTCGATCGAGCGGCTGCTGGCCGACGCCGTAACACCCGACCTTCTCCGCGCCGCCGAAGCCGGTGTCTGGTCTGCGGACCTCTGGGCCGAAATCGAAGCCTTGGGCCTGCCCCTTGCCGCCGTTCCCGAAGATCTGGGCGGGACGGGCGCGAGCTGGACCGACATCTTCGTCGTCATCCGCGCCTGCGGATCTGCGGCGGCGCCCGTCCCCCTGCCCGAGGCCATTCTGGCCAACAGCCTGCTGGCCACAGCAGGCCTCAAACCGCCAGAGAGCGGCCCGACCGTCTTCGCTACCGGCTCAGCCGATGCACCCTTGGCAGACATCCCCTGGGGCCGCCACGCCCGTTGGCTGGCACTCCACGATGCCTCGGCGGGTCGCATCGCCCTGCATTCACTAAGCGGTGCGCAAATCACCGCTGATTTCAATGTTGCGGGCGAACCTCGCGATATCATCACCCTGGCGTCGGGGTCGCTTGTGTTCGACGCCGCCACGTCGATGGCCGCGGACCATGTCATGCTGGCAGCGGCCATGTTGCGGTCGGCCCAAATGGCCGGGGCGCTGGGTCGGCTGACCGAACTGAGCGCGGACTATGCCAATGAACGCGTCCAGTTCGGCCGTCCTATCGGCAAGTTTCAGGCCGTCCAGCAACAGTTGGCGGTCCTCGCCACCCACACTGCTTCTGCCGTCGCAGCGTCAGAAGCGGCCTTCCTGATGGCCCGGCCGGGAGCCCATTTCCTCACCGCCGCCTCAGCCAAGGCGGTGTCCGGCGAGGCCGCCGGCAAGGGCGCGGGAATCGCCCATGCCGTCTTCGGCGCCATCGGCTTCACCCATGAACACAGCCTTCATTTCCTGACCCGTCGCTTGTGGGCCTGGCGCGCCGAATACGGCTCTGACGCCCTTTGGGCCGAGCGTTTGGGTCAGACCATTGCGGCGGCAGGCGACGACGGCCTGTGGCCCTTGGTCACCGGCGCATTTGCGGAGGCCCCGACCCATGGCTGACTTCCTCCTCAAGACCCGCGACGGCCCCGTCGCGGTCTGGACCCTGAACCGACCCGAAAGCCGCAATGCGTTCTCGACGCCAGAGGACATGTTCGAGATCGAAGACGCCTGCGAAGAGGTCCGCGCCGACCCCTCGATCCACGTCGTGGTCCTGACCGGCGCAGGCGCGTCCTTCTGTGCGGGCGGCGACATCAAGGCGATGCAAAGCCGCACCGGGATCTTCGAGGGCTCCCCGTATCGCCTGCGCAACCGCTACCGGGACGGCATCCAGCGAATTCCGATGGCGCTCTATGAACTGGAAACCCCGGTAATCGCGGCGGTGAATGGCCATGCGATCGGAGCGGGCCTGGACTTCGCCTGCATGGCCGATATCCGCATCGCCTCGACCACCGCCACCTTTGCCGAGAGTTTCGTCAAGCTGGGCATCGTCCCCGGCGACGGTGGCGCTTGGCTTCTCCCCCGGATCGTCGGAATGCCGCGCGCCAGCCACATGGCCCTGACCGGCGACGCTCTCGACGCCCAGACTGCGCTGGACTGGACGCTCGTCACGCAACTGACCGCGCCCGAGGATTTGATGAGCACCGCCATGGCCCTGGCCCACCGTGTCGCCTCCAGCCCCGGCCATGCACTTCGCCTGACCAAACGGCTGTTGCGCGAGGGCCAGCATATGAGGCTCGCGCCCCTGCTCGAGTTGTCAGCCGCCTATCAGGCCCTGGCCCACCACACCAACGATCATGCCGAAGCGGTCGCGGCGATGATCGAAAAGCGCACCGCCGTCTACACAGACAGCTGACGGAGCCAGAAACATGCGCAAGGTTTTCCGCGACGACCATGAGATGTTCCGCGATCAGGTCCGGCGGTTCGTTGAAACCGAGATCGTTCCGCACCACGCCCAGTGGGAACGCGACGGGATCGTGCCGAAATCCCTGTGGCTCCGCGCCGGCGAAGAAGGACTGCTCTGCGTTACGGCCCCCGAAGAGTACGGCGGGGCCGGCGGCGACTTCGGCCACAGCGCTGTCCTGATAGAGGAACTGGCGCGGGTGAATGCCACGGCCGTCGGCTTCACCACTCACTCCGACGTCGCCGTTCCCTACCTCAGCAACTACGGGACGGATGATCAAAAAGCCCGATGGCTGCCACGGCTGATCTCCGGCGAGTTGATCGCCGTCATCGCCATGTCGGAACCCCAGATCGGCAGCGACCTGCGGGGCATGAAGACCCGGGCGGTCCGCGACGGCGACCATTACATTCTGTCCGGCTCGAAGACCTTCATCACCAACGGGATCAACTCCGGCCTCGTGATTGTAGCGGCCAAGGTCGAGGGTCAGTCCAATCCCAAGGACATCACCCTGTTCTGCGTAGAGGACGGCACGCCCGGCTTCGAGAAGGGCAAGAAGCTGGAGAAGATCGGTCTGCGCGGCCAGGATACGTCGGAGCTGTTCTTCTCCGACGTACGGGTGCCGATCGAGAACCGACTGGGGGAGGAAAGCGGTGGCTTCGCCTGCCTGATGACCGAACTGGCCAAGGAACGACTGGTCATCGGCATCCGCGCTGCGGCCTCGCTGGAAGCCATGCTGGAAAAGACAATCGCCTACACCAAGGACCGCGTCGTCTTCGGTAAGCCCCTGCTGGAATTTCAGAACACCCGGTTCAAACTGGCGGACGTCAAGGCGCGGACCCAAATGCTGCGTGTATTCATCGACGACTGTCTGCAAAAGCTGCTGGACGGTGAACTGACGCCCGAGACCGCTGCAATGGCCAAACTGACCAGCGCAGAACTGCATGGCCAGTTGCTGGATGAGCTGCTGCAGTTGCACGGCGGCTATGGCTATATGAGCGAGTATGACGTCGGGCGCGCCTGGGTCGATGCGCGGGTTGCCCGCATCTATGCCGGGACGTCCGAGATCATGAAGGAAATCATCGCCCGCACACTCTGACGGGCGACCAGGAGCAGGCTCATGGATTTCGGCATCGCCGGAAAGCGCGCCTTGGTCTGCGCCTCGTCCTTGGGGCTCGGTAAAGCCTGTGCGATCTCGCTGGGTCTCGAAGGAGCCGAGCTCTGGATAAACGGCCGGGACGCAGAACGGCTCGAAGCCGCGGCGGCTGAGATCAAAACCCTGACGGGCCGCCGGCCTCATATTGTTCTTGCCAACATCGACACGGCCGAGGGGCGCGCAGCCGTCCTCGCCGCCTGTCCCGACCCCGACATCCTGGTCTGCAACAGTGGCGGGCCAAAGCCCGGTCGTCTCGAGGACTGGACCGAAACGGTCTGGAGCGAGGTCGTCGCCGCCAAGATGATCTCGCCGATCCTGCTGATCCAGTCGGTGATTGGTGGCATGCGCGAGCGGGGTTTCGGCCGCGTGGTCGCGATCACCTCGGCCATGGTCAAGACCCCGAAATTGCCGATGGCCCTTTCCACCGGACCTCGCGCGGGACTGACCGCCTTCTGCAAGGCGCTGGCCGGAGAGGTCGCAAGCGACGGCGTCACCATCAACTGCATCCTGCCGGAAAAGGTCGAAACCGAGCGGCTGGCCCAGATGACCCGATCGCTGGCTCGTGTCCGAAAAGTCGATGAGGCTGACGCCCGCGCCGAGATGCTCTCTTCGATTCCGGCCGGGCGGTTTGGCCGTCCGGGCGAAGTCGGCGACGCCTGCGCCTTCCTCTGTTCCGACCGTGCCGGCTACATTACCGGGCAGAACCTGCAACTCGACGGCGGGGCGTATTCTGGCCTGATCTAGGCCTCCTTGACGATACGGTTCCTGAGGACGCCGATCCCATCGACCTCCAGCTCCACCTCGTCGCCGGATTTCAGGAACCGCTGAGCCTCCAGACCACAGCCGTTGCCGATGGTGCCGGATCCCAGGAACTCGCCGGGATGGAGGGTCTCCGACCGTGAGATGTAAGCGATCAGATCCTCGAACTTCCAGTGCATCGTACCTGAGTTGCCCCTGCCCCACTCCTCGCCGTTGACCCGCGCGATCATGGTCAGATCATAAGGATTGGGCATCTCGTCGGCTGTGACGATACATGGGCCCATCGCATTTCCGGTATCGAAATCCTTGCCCTTGGCGGGACCGAGCTGGCCAATCATCTCGACGGCCTGGGCGTCGCGGGCGCTGAAATCATTGTAGATCGTGTAGCCGAATATGTAGTCGCGCGCCTTCTCGGCTGGCACGTCCTTGGCCGCCTTCTTGATGTAGCAGCCGTACTCCAGCTCGAAATCCATCGTCCGCGAATAGGCCGGCCAGATCACGGTTTCCTCGGTCCCGATCACCGAGAACCGATTGGCTTTGTAGTAGATTGGCTGTTTGGCGAAGAGGTCCAGGATGCGCTGCTCGGCGTCCGTCGGCCCGGTACCGGCCAGGACTTCGGTACCCTTGGCCCTGGCCCGCATCTCTCGTGCGGCGGCGTAGCACTGACGAAGGTGCAGTTCGAAGCAGCTGCAATCCCGCATCTGCGGTGGCGGCTGGATGGGGGCGCGCAACCTGACGGCGGCGCGGGGCAGGATGGCCGCCTCGGGTGCCGATTTTACGGCTTCGGCCGCCTTGTCGAGCGCGTCGTCGCCGCCTTCGATCAACGCCAGCATGTCTGCGAGTTCCGGCGCGTGGATCCCGTAGATCTTAAAGTGGGCTGCGGCCAGATCGACGACACGCGTGTCCCCCGCAATGAAAGCTCCTGCCCGACGACCGCCTTCATGCTCGAACGTAACAAGACGCAACGGCTCTATCCTGCGCCAGTCCAGAAATGACCGGCCGTATGCAATGGGCGCAATCGCCGCGTCCGAGCCTCGGCCAAGACGCGGCGACCATCAAGTCATACCCTGTACCCGGGCCCGGATACGTTCAATCAGAACGGCCGGAACGTAAACTGCAGCATCAGCTCACGGCCCCGATTGACGTTGCCGCTGAGATCGGCGAGCCCGCCGGTCAGCGCCGTACCGGTGCGCGTCGCGATCCCCGTTTGGGGCACATTTGACGCGACATCGACACGGTATTCCTCGGTCAGATTGCGCCCGATGAGCGCCAGCTCCCAGCGCTGATCGCTGCTGAACACGCGGATGCCTGCGTTCAGGAATGTCACCCCTTCCTGGAGGGCGCCCGGGTGCAGTTCGGGGTGAGGATTGTATTCCGTCTTGAACAGTCCATCGACGTTCATGCCCCAGTCGACCCCCTCCACGGAGGTCGGGCCGGTGTAGGCCCCACCCAGCGATCCGGTCCACTCGGGCGCGTTCACAAGGCGATGACCGCCCAATTGCTGGCCGGTGAACCGTCCCGTCGACGGGTTCGCAAGCAGATTGCATCCCTCGGCGATGGTCTGACCAATGTAGCACGTCGCCAGGAAGTCGGTGTAGGTCGCATCGTTGTAGTTTGCCGCGCCACGGATCGTCAGACCCGGCGTGCTTGGAACCCGAAGGGTGAAGTCGCCTTCGAAGCCCTTGACCGTCGCCGCGCCCGCGTTGTTCACGCGGATGACCGGAATGCCGCTGGAGTTGTCGAGCGAATTCACCTGCAGGTTCGTATAGTCGTAGCTGTAGACAGCGGTGTTGATCCGCAGTGCGCCGTCGAACAGCAAGGCCTTGATCCCACCCTCGAAGCCTTCGGCCGACTCGGGCAGGTAGAGCGCGTTGAGCGGTGACGTGAACGCGTTGCCGGTATTGGTCGCAGCTGCGAACCCGCCTGACTTGAACCCTTCCTTGTACGCGCCATACAGGGTCAGGCGATCGGTGGGCCGCCATGTCAGGGTGAGCTCGGGCGAGGTGTTTTCGAACTCGGCCGAGCCCGGTGCCACAGGCTGGAGAACGCCATTGCGCGCGACAGCGAAGTCCTTGGACTCCTTGCTCCAACGGAGACCGCCGGCCAGTTCCAGGTTATCCGAGATGTCCCAGAGCAGCTGGCCGAAGACAGACTGGGTCTCGCCGTCGATGTTGTGCAGGAACAGCGGCGAACCCGCCAGGATGTTGCGGGTGTAGGTTTCCAGCTCTGACTGTTCGTAGAAGGCCCCGACCAGGAAGTTGACCGGGCCGGGCAGGTCCGATGCGAGCCGCACTTCCTCGGTGAATTGGGAGTAGCTGGTGTTGCCGGTGAAATCGACGGCTGCGACGGCGTCGGAGGGCGCGACAGCATAGGTATCGACCCGGAAGTCATCGTTCTTCGCCCAACCCGTGACGGAGGTCAGCGTCAGCCAGTCTTCAGGCCGGAAATTCATCTCCAGCGAATGCAGCTGCTGGCTATAGTTCCCGGCTCCGTCCGGATCAGTGAACCCTTCCGGCGATCCGACAAGGAACGTCGGGTTGATGTTGCCGTTGGCGTAGGTCGCGTCCGCACGACAGTTGTCGACCGACAGCGCCGTCGCAAGCGCCGGATTGGCCACACCGCCGTTCAACGCGGTCGACTGGGGCGCCAGCTGAGGCGCGCCGTTCGGGCAATAGATGCGCTGGAAGCCACCCGCCTGGTTGTAGCCGATCCCCTCGTTGTCGGCGTAGCTGAGCTTGAGCCGGGCATCGAACCCGTCCGTCGGCTCCCACATCAGGGTGCCGCGCGTGAAGAAGAACCTCTGCTGGGGGCCGCCCGAGGCCGAACCGTTGACCGATCCAGGCCTGATCGCGTTGGCGGGGCCGGCGGCCGTGTCCGCGATATTGTCGCGCCAGCCTTCCATGTCCGCGCGATAGACGACGAGGCGGGCGCCCAGGGTGTCTGTCAGCGGTCCAGAGATCGTGGCTTCGAACTGACGCTCTTCGGCGTTGAATTCATAGCCGCCACGCGCCTCGGCCTCAAAGGTCGACGTCGGGTCGGCCGTGGTGATCGAGATGACCCCGGCCGGACTGTTCTTGCCGAAGAACAACGCTTGGGGACCCCTGAGGACCTCGATCCTCTCCATGTCGATCTGGCCGATGCGGACTGCTCCGCCTCGTGACAGCTGCACGCCGTCGATATTGATGGCCACGGTCTGCTCGAACGTCGGGTTGGAACCCGCCGTGGTCCCGACGCCGCGCAGTGACACGGTGCCGCCAACGCCGCCGGAAACTTCACCGACGGAGATACCGGGGCTCACAGCGCGCAAGTCCTGAAGGCTGTCCACCGCCAGGGTGCGGAGCTGTTCTGAACCCAGAACCGTTACCGAAACCGGCACAGAGATCGGCGCTTCATCGCGACGGCGCGCGGTCACGACGACCTCGTCGATGGTCGTCACGGTTTCCTGCCCGGGCTGCGACTGAGCCAACGCGACGCCCGGAAACGATCCGATCGCCGATGCGAGAGCGACACACGAGATTCCAGTCTTGACGATGTTCATTCTGATCTCCCCCCCTCCGCGCTTCCTCGCGTCTGCGACGAGGTCTGACGGAGCCATTGATGAGTCTGCCCTGACAGGGCCCCATCCGGACGTTAACCAGACCAAGGTGAGATGGCAATAAAAAATCTGATATCGGAATAGGCTTCTACTATCCGAACATTATCGCCAATCACCAAACGCCCGAACTCATGCAAGATTTCGAGAAGTCCTGAACAGAAACTCAACTTTTGTTCTGCCCTAAGAATGCAGTGATCGGCTCCCCCGCCGGAGCAACCATTCCGACGAGGGTCTCCACCAGATCGTCCAAGGTGGCTTCCGGGCTCCAGAAGGCGTGGTCCGGCTGAGTGGCGAGCCCGGCCTCGCGCGCCGTCATGATGGCGCGCAGCCCAAGGCTCAAGAAAACCAGCCGGCGCTCGAGCACCTGAGGCGGTGCCGGCGCCAATCGGCGGATGTGGTCGAGGCAGCGCTGATACCCGAGATTCAAACCGTCCCCGACGATGGCGTCGAACGCGGCGCGGTTCTGCAGGCTGAATGTGCTGATGAAGCGGAGGTAGTCACCTTCTCCACCGTCGTGCCCGAGGCCGGTGGAGGGAATGATCAACACCTCCATCACTTCACGAAGCGTTCGCGGTCCGCCCTCTGTCTCCATTGCATCCAGCCGCGCGTTCCGGCGGCTGTCGATCAGGCGCGCGCCGTCGATGACCAGTTGGGCGACCAGGTCGTCTTTGGACCCGAAATAATAGTGCAGCGAAGCGCCGTTGCGCTGCCCCGCCGCCGACAGGATCTCGCGGACCGAAACCGCATCCACGCCCCGCGCGGCGAACAAACTCTGTGCGGCCCGCTTGATCGCTTCCCGGGCGATATCTGCTTTCATGGATTGACGGTCTATCGCGGTCATGCAAAATAAATCAACTGTTTCATTTGTTCGTTTTAGGCTCGCGGTGGACCTCGACTGCACTGGCAAGAATGTCCTGATCGTGGGCGGCACGAGCGGAATCGGCCTGGCCTGCGCCCAGGCATTCGCGGCGCGCGGGGCCTGCGTCGCCGTAACCGGCACCCGAGTTGGCAAGGAGGCTTACGCCGAGGGCGCCGAGGCCCTAGAGCCCTTTTTATTCTCACGCCTGGACGTTGCCGAACCAGGCGCGATCGAAGCCTGGACCCCGCCATTCGAGGCTCTCGACGTCGTCGTTCTGTCCCAAGGCGCGGTGCGATACCGGCGCCGGGAATTCGAGGCGGAATCCTTCCGCCAGGTTGTGGAAGTGAACCTCAACAGCCTGATGGCCTGCGCCCAGAAGCTGGCCCCGGCGCTGGAGGCCCGCGCCGGCAGTTTGATCATCATCAGTTCGGTCGGGGGGCTGCGCGCAACGCGTGGCAATCCCGCCTATTCGGCGTCGAAAGCCGGTGCCATCCACCTGACCCGCGCCCTCGGCGACGCGTGGGCCGGTCGCGGGATCCGCGTCAATGGCATTGCGCCCGGTCTGATCGCCACAAAGATGACCGAGGTCACGACCTCCGATCCGAAACGGCTGCAGGAACGGCTTAAAGGCATTCCGCTGAACCGCCTGGGACGCCCGGAAGAAATCGCCGGCGTAGCGCTTTTTCTAGCCTCGCCGCTCGCCGCCTACATCATCGGCGAGACCATTGTCGTCGATGGCGGCCGAACCCTGTCCTGAACATCAAAACGAACGGAACCGCCGATGGCCTGGGATTTCGAGACCGACCCCGAATTCGCCGAACAGCTCGCCTGGATCGACGCCTTCGTCTGCGACGAAGTTGAGCCACTGGACCTCATTCTGCAAAGTCCGTTCGACGTCGACAATCCGCTGAACCGCCGGTTCGTCCGGCCGCTGCAAGAGCAGGTCAAGGCTCGCGGCCTTTGGGCCTGCCACCTTGGACCGGAGCTGGGCGGTCCCGGCTACGGTCAGGTCAAGCTGGCCCTGATGAACGAGATCCTGGGGCGCTCTGTCTTTGCGCCGACCGTCTTTGGCTGCCAGGCCCCTGACTCCGGCAATGCCGAGATCCTTGCCGTCTATGGGACCGAGGACCAGAAGGCCCGGTACCTGAAGCCCCTGCTGGCTAACGACATCGTATCCTGCTTCTCGATGACCGAGCCGCAAGGCGGCGCCGACCCCACGACCTTCTCCGCCCGCGCCGTCCTGAAGGGCGACCAGTGGGTGCTGAACGGCGAAAAATGGTTCGCTACCAACGCCCGCTACGCCAGCTTCTTCCTGGTAATGGCCGTAACCGATCCCGACGCACCACCGCATCGCCGGCTTTCGGTTTTCATCATCCCCAAGGGGACGCCGGGCCTCGAGATCGTTCGCAACGTCGGCTACGGCGATCGGGATCCGTCTCACGCCTATCTCCGCTTCACGGATGTCGGCGTGCCGATCGATCACATGCTGGGCGGCCAGGGTGACGGGTTCGTCGTGGCCCAGGTGCGACTCGGAGGCGGGCGCATCCATCATGCCATGCGCACGATCGGCAAGGCGCGTCAGGCTTTTGATATGCTGTGCGACCGCGCCTTGTCCCGCGTCACCCGTAATGAGCCGCTCGCCAACAAGCAGATGGTACAGGAGAAGATTGCCGACAGCTGGATCGAGCTCGAGCAGTTCCGTCTGCTGGTCCTGCGCACGGCGTGGAAGATCGACCGCGAGAAGGACTACAACAAGGTTCGCGGTGACATCTCGGCCGTGAAGGCGGCCATGCCCAAGGTGTTGCACGATATCGCCGCGCGGGCTGTCTACGTGCACGGAAGCCTCGGGCTGTCGAACGAAACGCCGCTGGCCGCAATGGTGCTGGACTCGTTCCAGGTCGGTCTCGCCGACGGACCCACAGACGTTCACAAGGTGACTCTGGCCAAGCAGTTGTTGCGTGGTCGGAAGCACTCCCAGGGGCTGTTTCCCGACTATCACGTCCCCGCCCGGCGCGCTGCTGCCCTGGCCAAATACGGCCTGTCCGGTGAAGAGCCGGGTCTCAAGGCCGCAGTTGCATGACCATCGACCAGCCGCACGGTCTGGATCTCGTCAATCTCGGCGAGCTGGCCAACTGGATGGACGATCAAGACCTCGGATCAGGTCCCATCTTTGACGTCGTGCAGTTGACCGGCGGCTCCCAGAACGTCTTGCTCCGCTTCAAGCGCAGTGGCCGCGAATTCGTCCTGCGACGTCCGCCGCTGAATCCGCGCCACGACGGCAGCGACACCATGCGGCGCGAGGCGCGCGTGCTGAAAGCGCTGAAGGGCTCCGCCGTGCCGCATGCAGGCCTCATAGCCGCCTGCGGCGACGCCTCAGTGCTCGGCGCGGCCTTCTATCTGATGGAGCCGCTCGACGGCTTCAACGCGGCGGTCGGGATGCCGCCGCTCCACGCCGGATCGCCCGCCGCACGTCACGCCATGGGCCTGTCGGTCATCGACGCTCTCTCGCGCATCGCTCTGGTAGACTACGAAGCCGTTGGTCTCGGTGACTTTGGCAAGCCCGAGGGGTTCCTCGAACGTCAGGCACGTCGCTGGATGAACCAGCTGGTCAGTTATGGCGAATTCGACGGCTGGCCCGGCGCGGACGGCTTGCCAGAGGTCCAAGCGATCGGCGACTGGCTGGATCTGCATCGGCCAGCGACCTTCCGGCCCGGTCTGATGCATGGCGATTTCCATCTCAAGAACGTCTTGTTCCGCCAGGACGCGCCGACACTCGAAGCCGTCATTGACTGGGAGCTTTCGACCATCGGCGATCCGCTCGTCGATCTGGGTTGGTTGCTGGCGACATGGCCCGGTCCGGGCGGCGACATGAGCCAGACCACTATCGTCGTCCAGCCCTGGAACGGCTTTCCCGAGGCCGACGAGCTCATCGAGGTCTATGGCAGGCTGACCGGCGCTGATCTCACAGGCCTCCAATGGTACAAGGTCTTCGCCTGCTACAAGCTGGCTCTGATCCTGGAAGGCTCCTATGCCCGCGCCTGCGCCGGCAAGGCCCCAATGGACATAGGCATGCGGTTGCATGACAACGCGGTTCGCCTGCTTGGCCGCGCCGGACGCTGGATCGAAAACAAGCAGACATGATAACGCCCGCAGAGGTCTGACCCTGCGGGCGCTTCAACGTTCAGGAATGGTCTAGCGGCGGCCCGATACGGTCGATTCCGCCGAGGCGTTCTCAAACATGCGATTGATGTCGCCCGAGGTAACCGGTTTGCCGGCCTCGCGCTTCGGTGCAGCGCCACCGAGGTTCAGCAGGGGATCGGTATGAACCGGCACGGCGGCCGCTGCCGCCTTCAGGGCGCCTACGGTGCAGTCTTCCTTCTTGAGAACCGAGAACGGATCGTAAGAGAATTCGCGCATCGCATTGACGTGGGTGATCTTGTCGATCGTCTCGCGGGAAAGATGCTTGATGTCGCCCCACAGTTTTTCCGCGGAGTGCGGCCAGACCGAGTCCGAGTGCGGATAGTCGCACTCGTACATGACCATGTCCTCGCCGATGTAGTCGAGGTTGGCCAAGCCGAACTTGTCCTCAATGAAGCAGCTGATGATGTGCTTCTTGTAGATATCGCTCGGCTTCATTCCCGGCCCGAAATTCGAGTTTGTCCAGGCGCTGTGGTGACCGTGAGTGAAGTCGGCGCGTTCCAGCAAATAAGGAATCCAGCCTATGCCGCCCTCCGAGAGCGCCATCTTCAGAGTCGGGAATTTTTTCCACATCGGACCCCAGATCCAGTCGGCCGCCGAGTTGGCGATCGAGATCGGCATCGAAGTAATCCACGCATCGATCGGCGACAGATCCGAGGCATGTTGGGCCGCAGCGCCGGTGCCAATATGGCAGCAGATCACGACCTGATTGTCGGCGCAGGCCTTCCACAGGGGATCCCAATAGGAATCGTGGATCGAGGGCCAGCCCGACAAGGCCGGATTGTCAGAGAAGGACAGCGCGTGGACGCCCAGCCGGGCCATTCGCTCGACCTCGGCCACCGCCGCCTGCATGGCCCAGAACGGCGTCAGCATCAGCGGGATGAAGCGACCCGGCGCCGCGCCGGCCCAGTCATGGACGTGCCAATCGTTGTAGGCCCGGATTGCTGCCAGGGCGACTTCGGGATCCTGCCTTGAGACGGCCTGGAACCGGGCACCCGCGAAGCCCGGAAAGGTCGGAAAGCAGATCGAGCCGAGGATGCCGTTCGCGTCCATGTCCTCGACACGCGCCTTGATATCCCATGTGCCGCGCCGCATCTGCTCGTAGTTGAGCGGCTCCATGCCGTACTCTTCCTTCGGGCGGCCGACGACGGAGTTCAGGCCCATGTAGCCGGCGGCCTTTTCCTCAAACATCCAGACGTCGCGGCCGTCGCGTTGCTCGATGTGAGGTTCGCGACCCTTGAGCCGCTCGGGCCAATGCGGCGTGAACGCGCCCGGAGGCTCGATGACGTGATCGTCCACGCTCACCAGGATCATATCATCGACGTTCATGGGGCCTTTTCCTCGCTTCCACGGGCGGGCTTGGCGCCGCCTCCAATCCGGGCGCAGTCTTACGCGGCTACGCTATCAAGAATTGTGTTCTATAACAAAATTGCCAAAAGTGTCTAGAAAATATCATGTGGCTCCTGACTTGAACGACGGAGCGCGGCGCGGCACGGCCAAGCACGAGGGAAAGACATGATCCGCCGGATGGACCACTTCACGGTCGTCACTGACCGCCTTGCGGCGACTGTGGAATTCTACGCCATGCTGGGTCTCGTCGCCGGTCCGAGACCGGACTTCGGCGTGGGCGGCGCCTGGCTCTACGTCGCAGACCATCCCGTGCTTCACATCGTCGAAACCGGCAGCATGCCGGACCCACGGCGGGGCGCTCTCGATCACATGGCCTTCTTCGCTGAGGGTTTCGCGGGCATGGCAGAGAGGGTCGCGGCGGCCGGCCACACCTATCGCGTCATCCGCACTCCACGCCCGTTCAGCCTCTGGCAGATGTTCCTGTTCGATCCCAACGGCGTCGAGGTCGAACTGGATTTTGCCCAGGATGAAACGCCGCCCGAAGACTGGAAAGCCCACGCCGGGTTGGACCCTCGATAGCCGTCAGGTCAGCGCGGATGTCAGTCGTCGGCCCGCTTCGCGAAGGGCGGAGCCGATCTCCTCAAGCGCGCCATCGTCATGCTGCCCCAGCAGCATGACGCCCACGATCGTGAATGCCACGTCGCCCGCCCGGTCAAATACCGGTGCCGCGATGGTCTGCACGCCCTTGGTGAAATAACCCTTGTCGGCCGCCCAACCACGCTTATTGGCGGCCTCGACCTGATCCCAGTATTCCTCGAACGTGAGCGGCGTCTGCCAGCGCAGGGCCTCAAAGGCGGCCTTCAGTTCCTTTCGGGTCCAACCCAGGTGGGGCGCCATCACTCGGCCGGTAGAGGCCATGAGCACGGGAAGGCGTTGGCCCTCGGCCATTTCGATGCGGACGTTCGCCGGGCTTGGCACGCTCTTGATCAGAACGATCTTGTCGGGTCCGAGCCGCTTCCACAGCGTGACGGTAACGTTGAACCGATCAGCGAGGTCGCGCATTTGCGGCGTAGCGGCCGCGACCCTCTGGCCTTCCGTCAACAGGTTTCCCACCAAGGTCGTGAGCCCGACGCCGACGGAATAGGTCTTCACGACCGGATCGAACTCCACGACATCCTCGAGCACCAGGGTGCGCAGGATGTTGAAGCAGGTGCTGGCGTTCAAGCCGAGGCTTCGCGAGATGGTGACCGAGCGCGTCGGCCCGCCCGCCTCGACCAGGAACTTCAGGATCCGGATGGCATTCGCCGCCGGCTTGACGATCACCATCTTTTCGGAGGCATCGTTGGACGTCGCATCGGACCCGTCCCGAGGCTCGATATCTGCCCGAACGACTTGTTCCGTCGCTGATCGCGCCATGCGCACTCCACCTTTGACCAAACGCTTCCGCACCGCGCGATTCACTATCAGAAACCGGGGCGAGAGCGAAACGTGGGCTAAGCCATCCGTCCGCCTGACCGTTCTGTTATCACAATCACATTCCGTATAGCGTCACGCTTTGCGCAATCGGAGGTCAGACTGTCGATGGAAGACAAGATCGCGCCGTGCAGAGGCTGTCGTGTCGGCGAACGACCTTGCCGGTTCGGCGCCAATGACCTCTTCGCGCTGTCGCCGCAAGAGGGTGTCGTCCACCTTGTCTGCCCTCCGGATTTCGACGGGGGCCCCGAGGTAGCGCACGGCGGCTGGATCGCGGGCGTCTTCGACGACGTCCTCGGCCGCTTCCTGAACCACTGGAACGTGAAAACCGTGACGGCCAGCCTCTCCATCAACTATCTGATGCCCGTGCCAACTGGACAGCCCTTGACCTTGGTAGCCCGCGTCCTGTCCCGCGAAGGCCGCCGGATCACGATGTCCGGGGCGCTACGGCTTCAGGGCGAAGAGCGGGATCGCGCGACGGCCCAGGGTGTCTGGGTGGAAACCAGACCCGATCACTTCGAGCGGCACCGCGATCAGCTTTCCGCCTATCTCACCTCATCCGGAACCGACGAAATTCCGATCTGAAGGCACCTGCCCACGGCAGGGCGACCGAGGCGGCCGGCCCGAAGATGACAGAGCCGCAGGGACTCAGACTTCCTTCATCGGGATCGAAACGTCGGCCAAACGCACCACGTCGATCTCGCGACGCGACGCCAGCCACTGACGTCCGACGATGAACTCCGGCGGGGCATTGATCGCTTCCACGGCCTGGACCCGGTTCTGCGAGAGGTGAAACACCGCGAACTTTCGGGTTGCAGGATCACCGCGCACGACGATCCGGTCCACATCGAAAGGGATGCCCGCGATCTGGAGCTTGAGATCGTATTGATCAGACCAGAACCATGGCGTCTCGGACTTGGGCTCCGCCGTTCCGCAGATGGCGGCGGCGGCCTGACGCGCCTGTTCCAGCGCATTGGGCACGCTCTCCAGCCGCACTGAGCGTCCGTACAGCGGCATCGGGCGCCGGGTCATGTCGCCGATGGCGAAGATGTGCGGGTCGGAGGTCCGTGCCTCGCCATCCACGATCACGCCGTTGTCGCAGGCCAGGCCGGCATCCCTGGCCAGATCGTCATTCGGAATGGCTCCGATGCCGACAAGTACCGCGTCGCAATGTACTACCGGCGTATCGGCCAGCCGGACGCCTGACACGTGGCCGTCCAGACCATCGAACCCCCCGACCACCGCGCCGAAGTGAAAGCGGACGCCGTGCGACTCGTGCACTTCGCGGAAGAAGTCGGAGAGCACCGGTCCGGCCACCCGGGCCAGCAGCCGGTCCTCGCGTTCGATCACATCCACGTCGGCTCCCAGTTTTCGGGCGGAGGCCGCGACCTCCAGCCCGACATAACCGCCACCGATAATCGCCAGTCGGAAGCCTGGCTTGAACCAGGCCTTGATCGCCTCGGCGTCCTCGATGGTCCTCAGTTCCAGGAAGCCCTTCAGATCGCTACCCGGCAGGACCAGGCCCCGGGCTCGTGCGCCGGTCGCGAGTACAAGGGTGTCATAGGCCAGCACTTCGTCAGTCGACAGCGTCACGCGTTTGGCGGCCCGATCGATATGGATCACGCGTGTCGAAGTTCGCAGCTCGATGTTCGCTTCGGCGTACCAATCGCGGGGCCGCAGAAGCAGCCCGTCCCGGTCCACGTCACCCTTCAGCCAGCCCTTGGACAGCGGAGGCCGCTGATAGGGCGGATGCGGCTCCTCGCCGATAATCGTGACAGGTCCTGAATATCCGTTCTGGCGCATGTTGGCAGCGAGCGCCCCGCCGCCGTGGCCCGCGCCGACGATGATCGTTGTCATTCACTCTGTTCCATTTCCTGGGACCGCAAGCGGGTGGATTTGACTGGAAGCGTGCCGAGTAGTGGCTGTTTGTCTTCCTGCCCGGCAACATCACTCGTGATATCGAGGACCAGCGGAGGCGCTCATTCGGAGAGCGCCTGAAGTCAGCAGCCGTTCAGGAAACAAAGGTGGCGTTGTCGCTCGGGTCCCTCAGGACGACGGTGATTTGGTTCCGCCCGGGAACGCGTCGGCACTTGCTTCCTGATTTGCCCACCCCAATGGTTCGGTCGGCACCGCGTCTTCACAATCCCAGTAACTATACAGATGCGCACAAACAGAAGGCCCTGCAGCACGCCCGCTTGCGCTGGACATCGGACTCAAAAATTCGAGTAGCCATGCGGCGAAACCCATCGCAACCCTCCCGATCACTCTTCGGCGACCTCTGTGGAGAATAGCGATGCCGGATACCCGCCCGTCAAGATAAATTGGACGATTTTGCCAATCTGACTCGAGCAAAGCGCTTGGACGAGCTTGCCCAGCCATCGCGGTCGCAGAGCTTGTCCAGCGGGAGCCGTAGCCGTGCTCGTGGATGCAAACTGCGATCCGCGAAACAGGGACCGCGCCCCGCAAGTCACGCGGCCGAATGCGCGTTACATTTATCCGTCGATGACAGAGGCGATTTGTCGTGGGACCGCCAGCGTCGGCGGCCGGCACTTCAACTTGGCGACGATGTATAGCTTGCCCCAGCCGCCTGACGATCGAGCCAGTCACTATACCACTGCATCATATCGGTCCGCTGGGGCAGATACTGAGCCGCGTTGTAAGTTCCTCGCACCTTGTTTGTATCGATATGGGCCAGCTGCCGCTCAATCCAGTCGGGATTGAACTGGCCAGTCTCATTGAGAATTGTCGATGCCATCGAACGAAACCCATGACCGACGATCACGGACGATGGATAGCCCAGTCGCCTCAGCGCAGCATTGACAGTCCCGTCACTCATGGTGCGCCCACTCCCAAGAATGGAGGGAAACACCCATCGACCACCCCCAGAGAGCAGCCGCGCTGACTCAAACCAACCAGTCACCTGGCGGGACATCGGGACGATAAGATCACGTCGCATTTTCATTTTCTCGGCTGGTATTCGCCAAAGGCGCAAGGCTGTATCCACCTCAGCCCATTCAGCGGTGCGCAGCTCTCTAGGCCGGACAAAAGCGTGCGTGCCGATTAGCAGCGCATACCGTGTCAACTTTTCACCCTCATAGCCATCGATTGCCCGCATCAACGCGCCGATCTGCTTCGCATCCTTGGGTGACGGATGGTGTTTGACCGGCCGGCTGATCAACGCGTCGACGAGGGGTGCCGCCGGATCGAACTCAGCAAGACCGTTGGCGATGGCGAACCGAAACACCCGACTCACCGTCGACCGATACCGTTGGGCTGCCTTTCCGCGCTCCTCAATCGATTTTGCCACGGCGAGCACCTCTTGTGGCTTGATCTCCGAGATCGGTCGATGACCAAAACCAACAAGCGCGTGCGCCAGTGATTCTCGGTCTTTTCGGAGGCCAGCAGGCCCAGTTTGCTCCTGACTACGCTTCTTCTGGTAGCTTTCCGCTACCGCCCTAAATGAGTGGTCCGCGGCAATGCGAGATGCGACTTTTTGCTTCCTCCGTTCTGCGGAAGGGTCGATCCTATCCCTCAATTTTCGCTTTGCGTTATCTCGGGCTTGCCGCGCCTCTGCCAACCCGACCGCCGGGAATTTCCCAAGCGCCAGGGTCTTATACCGCCCACCAAACCGATAGTTCATCCGCCAGAGTCGGGACCCGGTTGGCTGCACGAGCAGGTACAACCCACCTGAATCGGCCAGCTTGAATGACTTTTTGGAGGGAGCCGCTCGTTGGACGGCGAGTGCAGTCAGAGGCATGTTATGAGGGTACCGTAGTGGGCTCGGCCTGGCTATACCCCCAAAAATTCCCCCATATTTTTGGGACCCATTGGCACTCACCGGCACTCACAGCGGATTAAGTAGCTGAATTTATTTCGTAATTTTGAGCCCCAGGCACTCACTGGCACTCATGAGTGGCGACCCCGGAGGGACTCGAACCCCCGACCTCTGCTTTAGGAAAGCCTTGCTCTATCCGGCTGAGCTACGGGGTCACGCAGGCTGACCTAGCGGGTGACGGCGCGGCGGGGAAGCGTCCGTGGCCGTCGTCCATTCCGATTTTTTGCATGGTCCGGGATCGAGGCCCGCAAGCCCCGGTTTCCGATTGTGGTTAATCCCCGTTAAGATACAATATGTTGGGGTGAACAAACCCCGAATCGGGCCGTGTCGGTGATTCGGTCCCGATTCGTTTCGCCCCTGTTCCGCCTGGGTGACCAACCCCATTAAGCCGGGTGCGCCATCGCCGCTTCCGCTGACGGCCGGGAGCCGGACCGCCCGCGTTGACGACTTAGTTTTGATATGAAACGGTCTCCTGAACCCGGGGGAGACATGATGCCGCTGAAGCCATCCTGCCTGATCGTCGGTGCCGGGGACGGCGTCGGATCAGCCATCGCCCGGGCCTTCGCCCGGGAGGGCCTGGCGGTCTGTATCACCCGCCGCCCGCGCAATCTCGAGTCGCTCGAGGCCGTCGCCGCCGCCATTCGCGCCGAGGGCGGCGAGGCCCATGCCTTCGGTGTCGATGCGCGCAATGAGGCCGAAATGATCGCCCTGGTCGACCGGATCGAAGCCGAGATCGGGCCGCTGCAGGTCGTGGTCTTCAACATCGGCGCGAATGTGCGCTTCCCCGTCGTGGAGACGACAGCCCAGGTCTATTCCAAGGTCTGGGAGATGGCGGCCCTGGCCGGCTTCTTCACCGGGCGCGAGGCCGCCAGGGTCATGACGCCGCGCGGCAAGGGGACGATCCTGTTCACCGGTGCCACCGCCTCGACGCGGGGCGGTGCAGGCTTTTCCGCCTTCGCGGGTGCCAAGGCGGCCCTGCGCCAGCTGGCCCAGAGCCTGGCCCGCGAGATCGGGCCCAAGGGCATCCATGTCGCCCATGTGGTCGCCGACGGCATGATCGACGGGACCTTCGCCCGCTCCATCGCGCCGGATATCCAGACCCTGCTGGACGAGGATGCGATCCTGAAACCCGACGAGATCGCCCGGAACTATGTCTGGCTGCACAACCAGCAACGCAGCGCCTGGACGTTCGAGCTGGACCTGCGCCCATGGAAGGAAAACTGGTGATGACCCGGACGATCGACTTCATCTTCGATTTCGCCAGCCCCAACGGCTATTTCGCGCACCATGGGCTGAAGGGTGTCGCCGAACGCACCGGTGCCTCGGTCAATCTGATCCCCTGTCTGCTGGGCGGAATCTTCAAGGCGACGGGCAACCAGGCCCCCTTCGTCGCCTTCGGCGGCGTCAGGGGGAAGCTGGACTATGAGATGCTGGAGATCCGGCGCTTCGTGGCCCGTCACAGCCTCACCGCCTTCCGGATGAACCCGCATTTCCCGGTCAACAGCCTGACGGCGATGCGCGGCCTCTGCGCGGTCGAGCCCGGGCCGGATTTCGACCGCTATGTCGAGGCCGTTCTGGGCGGCTTCTGGGAGCGCCGTCTGGCGATGGGCGACCCGGCGGTTCTGCAGTCGGTGCTGGATGAAGCCGGACTGGACGGCGCGGCGATCCTGGCCCGCGCCGGGGCCGACGACGTCAAGGCGATCCTCGCGGCCAATACCGAGGCCGCCGTGGCGCGGGGCGTCTTCGGCGTGCCGACCTTTTTCGTCGGTGAGGAGATGTTCTTCGGCAAGGAACGGCTGGACCAGCTCGAAGCCCTCCTGTCCGCGACCTGATGGCGCGACACCGCTTCGCTTGAGGAAACGCCGGCGAATCGCCACCTTGTCCCCATCATGAGTGATCGCGGCGCCGGACAGGCCCCCTCGCGCGTCGTTGCGGTTCTGGGCCCCACCAATACCGGCAAGACCCATCTGGCGGTCGAGCGGATGCTGGGCCACGCCTCGGGCATGATCGGCCTGCCGCTGCGGCTTCTGGCGCGCGAGATCTACGACCGGATCGTCAAACGACGCGGGGCCTCGGCCGTGGCCCTGGTGACGGGCGAGGAGAAGATCGTCCCGCCGCGGGCCGTCTATTTCGTCTGCACCGTCGAGGCCATGCCGCTGGAGCGGTCGGTCGAGTTCCTCGCCGTCGACGAGATCCAGCTGGTCGCCGACCCCGAGCGGGGGCACGTCTTCACCCAGCGACTGCTGCATGCGCGCGGGCGGTTCGAGACCATGTTCCTCGGCGCCGGGACCATGGCGCCGCTGATCCGGTCGCTGGTGGCCGATGTCGAGATCGTGTCGCGCGAACGGCTGTCGACCCTGAGCTACGCCGGGTCGAAGAAGCTGACCCGCCTGCCCGCCCGCAGCGCCATCGTCGCCTTCTCGACGGACCAGGTCTACGCCATCGCCGAACTGATCCGGCGTCAGCGCGGCGGGGCGGCAGTGGTCATGGGGTCGCTGAGCCCGCGCACCCGCAACGCCCAGGTCGAGCTGTTCCAGTCGGGCGAGGTCGATTTTCTGGTCGCCACCGACGCCATCGGCATGGGGCTGAACATGGAGGTCGACCACGTCGCCTTCGCCGGCCTGCGGAAATTCGACGGGCGGCGGACGCGCTGGCTGCATGCGCATGAGATCGGCCAGATCGCCGGGCGCGCCGGGCGGCACCTGCGCGACGGCACCTTCGGCGTCACGGGCGAGGCGACGGAGCTGGATCAGGACCTGGTCGAACAGGTGGTCGAGCACCGGTTCGATCCGGTCGAGGGGGCCGAGTGGCGCAATGCGCGGCTGGATTTCGACAGCCTGCCCGATCTGCTGCGTTCCCTGACCGTCACGCAGGGCGTGCGGGGGCTGAACCTGACCCAGCCGGCGCTGGACGAGACCCTGCTTCGGCGGCTGATCAAGGACGAGGACGTGGCCCGTGTCGGCCGGTCGCGCGGGGCGATCATGCGGCTGTGGGAGGCGTGCCAGCTGCCGGACTTCCAGAAGACGACGCTGGACGAGCACGGGCGGCTGTCGAAGGAGATCTTCCAGGCCCTGACGGGCAAGCGCGGGCGGCTGACCGCCGACTGGTTCGCGCCACGGTTCGCCGAGCTGGACCGCGACGACGGCCAGATCGACCAGCTGTCGGCGCGGCTGAGCGGGGTGCGGACGCTGAGCTATATCGCCAACCGGCCCGACTGGCTGGACCAGGCGCAGGGCTGGCGCGACAAGACCAAGGCGCTCGAGGAGCGTCTGTCCGATGTGCTGCACGAGCGGCTGACCGCCCGGTTCGTCGACCGACGCACCACCGCCCTGATGCGGGCGCTGAACGTGACCGAGGATGCGGTGGCCGAGGTCGAGGCCGACGGCGCGGTCATCGTCGAGGGCCATGCCGTCGGGCGGCTGACCGGCGTGGAGTTCAAGATCGACAAGGGTTCGAGCGCGCTCGAGGACCGGGCGTTGCGGCATGCGGCGCGGCAGGCGGTGACGCCGGAGATCGCCCGGCGGCTGGGCCGGCTGGCGGCGGACGAGGACGCCGCCTTCGCCGTGACCCCCGACGGGGCGGTGCTGTGGCGCGGGGCGGCGGCCGGGCAGGTCACGGGCGGCGAGTGGTTTGCGCCGCGTGTGCGGCTGCTGGGCGAACTGGGGCCGACCCCGGCCCGGGAACGGGCGCAGCGCCGGCTGGAGGCCTGGCTGGCGGCGGAGGCCGGGCGCGCGCTGAAGCCGCTGGCGCGGCTGAAAGGGGCGGTCGAGAGCGGGGCGCTGAAGGGCCTGCCGCGCGGCATCGCCTTCCGCCTGATCGAGGCCGGCGGGGTGATCGACCGGCGCGCGGTCGAGCGCGATCTGGCGGCGCTGAGCCAGGTTGAGCGGCGCACGCTGAGGACCTTCGCCGTGCGGATGGGGTCGCATTCGGTCTGGCTGCCCGGCCTTCTGAAGGCGCGGGCGCGGGCGCTGATGCAGGCCTTCGTCGCCGCCGAACCGTTCCGGCCGGGTGCCACGGCCCTGACCGCCCTGCCCGCGACGCCGCCCTCGCCGCGCCTGTTGTCGGCGTTCGGCCTGCGCGCCGTCGGCAAGGTCGCGGCCGGGGTGGAGATGCTGGAGTCGCTCGCCGAATGGCAGGCGGCCGGCAAGGGCTTGCTGACCGGGGCCGATCTGGCGGCCCTGGGCGTCTCGCTCGATGAAGCGAAGGCCCTGACGGCGGCGTTGAAGGCGTCGCGCGCGCAGAAGCCGGACCGGGATGAAGAGCGGGCGCGGCCGGTGAAGGATTCGCCGTTCGCCGCCCTGTCGGCCCTGACCGCAAAGCCGGTACCGGCGGCGAGACCCAAACGCCGCCGGCCGCGTCGCGTTCGCCCCGCGGCACCCGGAAACCCATGAGCGAGACCGGTTGCCGGATCGATGTCTGGCTCTGGCGCGCGCGCTTCGCAAAGACGCGCTCGCTGGCCGCGACGATGGTCGAGCGGGGTATGGTGCGGCTCACACATCAGGGCCGGCAGACGCGGGTCGACAAGCCGAGCCGCTGTGTCCACGTCGGGGACACCTTGCTGTTCGCCGTCGGCGGGCGGTTGGTCGACCTGACCGTCAAGGCGCTGGGCGAGCGGCGCGGACCTCCCGGGGAGGCCCGCGCCCTCTATGGGTTGAACGCGCCGGACTGACCCTTACTGCTGCAGGACGAACTCGCCCTCGATGTGCAGTTTGACCTCATCGGACACCGCCGGCAGGGCGTAGTTGATGCCGAAATCCGAACGCCTGATCGTGGCCTCACCGTCGAAGCCGGTCTTGTAGACGCCGCCCATCGAGGGACCGGCCTGGTTGAACTCGACTTCCATGGTCACGGCGCGGGTCACGCCGCGCAGGGTCAGGTCGCCGACGACCGTGGCCTCGCTGGCGTCATCGGCGTCGACGGTCACCGAGCGCGATACGAAGGTCGCGACGGGGTGGTTGGCGGTGTCGAAGAAGTCCGGCGTCTGCAGGTGGGCCTTCAGCCCGTCCGAGTTCGGATCGACGTCGGTCAGCGGGATGGTGGCGGTCAGGCTGGAGGCCGAGGGATTGGCGGGGTCGAGGTTCAGCGTCGCCTGCACATTCACGAACTGGCCATAGTAGGTCGAGAAGCCGAGATGGTTGACCGACCAGGTGATCTTCCCGTGGGCGGAATCCAGCGCATAGGTGCCGGCGCGGACTTCGGCCGGAACCTGGGTGGTCTGGGTGCGGGCGACGACGGACCCGGAGGTCAGCAGCGAAAGGGCGACGACGCTTCCGAGCGCGGTGCGGGCGAGAGCATTCATGGTGGATCCTCGGGATGGGGGTCAAACTGCAATCAGTACTGTACCAGATAGCATTGCGCGGCGGCGCAACAAGGGCTGCGGCCCCGACTTCTGTTGACACTTGCGGTCGGCGGGGTCATGTGCGCTGCCCGTTCCTCCCGCCAGCCGATAGCGCCCCAGACCGCCCCATGACCTACATCGTCACCGACGCCTGCGTGAAATGTAAGTTCATGGACTGTGTCGAGGTCTGCCCCGTCGACTGCTTCTATGAGGGCGAAAATTTCCTCGTCATCGCCCCGGACGAATGCATCGACTGCGGCGTGTGCGAGCCGGAATGCCCGGTCGACGCCATCAAGCCCGACACCGAGGACGAGCCGGACGGCAAATGGCTGATCGTCAACGCCGACTACGCCAAGGTCTGGCCGAACATCACGGTCAAGGGCACGCCGCCCGCGGACGCCGAAAAGTTCGAGCGCGAGACGGGCAAGTTCGAGAAATATTTCTCGGAGAAGCCCGGCAAGGGTTCCTGAGCCGCGCATCGCCGCGCTGATCGCACCGCCGCCCCAACGCAGGTCGGGATTTACGGCCGCACACGCGCTGACGCTGTGGACGTTTTGAAATTCCGCAATTTTGTGATAGGTTCCTGTCATTGGGTCGGGCGGTAAGCGATTTTCTCGCGCCGCCCGCGTTTGCGACAGAACTCCGCCCACGAAGGCGGGGTCGGCCAGAGGTTTGGTGATCCGTTTCCACAGTTGACGCCTGATTTTGCCGCGCCGCCGACGGGTGACCGTCTTCGGAGAGCGCACAGCTGTCTTCGGTGTATGCGTCCCGCCTTCCCTGCGCCGGGAAAGGAATGACATGACGAGCAAGTCCGGACTGGAATTCAAGGTTGGCGACGCGGTCGTCTATCCGGCGCACGGCGTCGGCAAGGTCGCGGCGGTTGAGGTCCAGGAAGTCGCCGGCATGGAGCTGGAAGTCTATGTGGTCACCTTCGACCACGAGAAGATGACCCTGCGCGTTCCGACCAAGAAGGCCAAGACGGCCGGCCTGCGCTCGCTGGCCGCCGACGACGTGGTGACCAAGGCGCTGACGACCCTGAAGGGCCGCGCCCGTATCAAGCGCACCATGTGGTCGCGTCGCGCCCAGGAATACGAAGCCAAGATCAACTCGGGCGACCTGATCTCGATCGCCGAGGTCGTCCGCGACCTGCACCGCGCCGACAGCCAGCCGGAACAGTCCTATTCGGAGCGTCAGCTCTATGAATCGGCGCTGGACCGCATGGCCCGCGAAGTCGCCGCCGCCAACCGCATCGACAAGGACGCGGCCGTCCAGCTGCTGTCCAAGTCGCTGAGCGCCAAGAAGGCGGTCATCGCCGCCGCCGAAGCCGCTGAAGACGCGGCCGAAGAGGCCGAAGCCGCCTGATCCGGCGACATCGCTGAACCTGTTGAAAGGCCCGGGAGCGATCCCGGGCCTTTTGCTTTCAGGGGTGTCCCACGCTGAGCAGGGGTCCGTCCCCTTCCGGTTCGGAGACCGCCTCGACCGACGCGCGCGCCGGCCCGGCGGCACGCCGGGGAAACACGACCAGGCTGAGCAGATAGCCGACGATGGCGCTGCCGCCGTATCCGACGAGCGGCGTCGGATAGTTGCCGAGCGCCGCCGCCAGAACGAGCCCCGCCCAGACCGCACCGAAGGCGATGCAGGCGGATTGCGCCGGGCCACTCAATCGCCGGGCGGCCAGGGCCGGGAGCACCAGCAGCGCCGCGCCCAGGACGACGGCGAGTCCCGCCAGCGGATGGACGGCGAAGGCTGAGTAGAGGATCTGGTCGACGAACGGCATGGCCGGCGACGGGTCGGCCTGGGCCATGGCGGCCGCAAAGCCGGCAAGGGCGGCGGCCGCGCCGGCCAGCGTTTGCCGGTCGGGACGGATAAGGGCGACCACCGTCAAACCGGTCGCCAGGGCTCCGGCCATCCCGCGATCGGGCTGCAGCGCCAGGGCCAGCGCCGCCAGGGCGATCCCCGCCAGGGACAGGGTATCCCGCGACCGTGCGAACAGCACCGCCATGAGCGGCACGAACATCATGGCCGGCTGGATGATCAGGGGCCCCAACGCCACCCACCGCGTCACGCCACCGACCGAGACGCCCCAGAGGCTGACCGCCAGCAGGACGAGGCCCAGGAGCAGATTGGTCGGGCCGGCCGGCAGATGCCCGCGCCGGTCGGCCAGGGTCAGGATGCCCAGCGCGACCAGGCCGAACGCCAGGGCTCCCGCATTGATCATGAGATGGCGGTCCGGCGCGCCGCCCGCCGCCATATATGCCAGGCCGAGGGCCGTCGCGCCCGCCCCGCACAAGACCGCTGCGCCGCGCGGTCCCAATGTCCTGCCGTCACCCATGGTTTCTTCCCCCTCTCGATCCGAATTCGACAACCGGTACCGGATGGCTTCGCCGACCGCCCAGAACAGGCAGCCGAGCGAGAACCGCAGCGCTTCGCCGGGACGGGTGATGGCCCCGGCCTCGCGGAAGGCCGCGTCGCCCCAGGGCCGCAAGGACGGCGGCAGAAGTCTGCGGACGAGGGCGAAAAGCCAGTGGCTGACGGCGCTCATGCCAGCCGCCCTGCCGGCAAGACTTCGCCGCCCGCGCCCGCCGCAGCGTGCGCGTCGGCCAGACGGCAGCCCGCCGTCGTCAGCCGGTAGACATGGCGCGGGGGCCGTCCCGGGACCTCGGACGCCTGCCAGTCCGCCACCAGATAGCCCTGGGCCTCGAGGCGGATGAGCAGGGGATAGAGCGTGCCGGACTTGATCTCCGCCTCGCGGCAAAGATCGTAGCCATGCCGCCCCGTGGTGCCCGCCTGCACCAGGGCAGCGAGGACGCGGCGCGCGGCCGGCGAAAGAGATCGTGATCGCACCATGCGATCATAACTCTACATATGTAGAGTTATGTCAATGCCGCCTTACACGCCGGGCCCGGTCCCCGAAACGCGTTCGAGATAGGCGATCAGGTCGGCGATGTCGGTCGACTGGAGCTCGAACGCCGGCATGGCGGGATGGGCGGTGACGACGCCTTCGGCGAAGGCCTCCTGAAGGTCGCTGACGGGATAGAGCACCCCCATGGCGCGGAACGGCGGGGCGGAGGCCATGGGGCTGTCGCCGGTACGCTCGATGGCGTGGCAACCGGCACATCTCTGCTGGACCAGCATCGCGCCGCGGTCCGCGGAACCCATGACGACGGGCCCGGTTTCGGCCTGGCGCACGGCCTCACCGGCGCAGCCGCCGAGCGTCAGCGCCGCAACGGCGACGATGCATCGAACTCTCATTGTCCTGATCCTCCGGGCGAGCGTCGTCGGGACGACCCAGGCCTGCCTGGACCGCAAATGCGTTCCGGGCGTTGTTCCATAACAAAGCGGGTGCGGTCCCGTTCCGGCAGGTGTCGGGATCGGAAGCCTGTTCAACGAGAGCGACGCGATGACCCAGTTCCACCATATCCGCCTCGAACTCGCCCGCGAGCCCGGCCATCCCGCCGGCGCGCAGGACGAGGGTTATGACATCGTCGTGCCGCTGGACGCCGAGGGCCGGCTGGACGGCGACGCCTTGAAGGCCGAGCCGTCGCGCAGCCACGTCCGGCGCTTCTCGAACAACGAGACGGTCAGCGCCGGCCAGCTTCGCCACGGGCCGGGCGGACGCTGGGTGCTGGACATGGACCAGGGCGACGCCGACGACGCCGTCGGCTTCCGGTTTGCCGACGAACGGTTTGTCGCCGGCGAATATGTCAGCCTGTCGCTGCCCTCGGGCGCGCAGCACACCTATGTGGTGGCGCGCGTCGTCGAGGTCTGAGCGCTAGAAATACTCGGCGTTGGCCGGGCACTGGGCCGCGATCCGGCGGGCGGTGATGCTCGCGGGGATATAGGGCGTGCCGCGGGCCAGCTGGGCGCCGCCGGTGAAGCGGAAGCTCTCGGGCGCATAGGGCCCGCGCAGCCGGACATTGACCCGGCGTCCCTTGCGGTCCTGGCAGGTGCCCTCGAACCGCGCATTGCCGTTGCCGACCTGGCGCACCGGGTAGGTGCATTGCCAGCGCCGCGTCGACAGGCCGCCGAAGAAGCGGTTGATCTCGCTGGGCCGCACGCATTTGGTCTCGGTATCGCGCACGCCAAGGGCGCTGGTCGTATATTCCCAGTATCCCGGCAGCACGGTGTCGTTCGACGCCTGCGGAACCATGGCGGCCGTGCTGGTGGCGGCGGGTGCCAGCAGGGCGGCTCCTGCGAGCGCGGCCGCGGCGATCAGGCGATGGATGGTCATGACGTCCCCGGAAAGGCGAGTGTTCTGTCTAGCGTCAATATATGGCGGGAATTGAACGGCGGCTGAACGGCCGTCGAGCCTTGACGGAACGCGTCCCTCTCCTCTATACGCCCCCCTCTCGCGCGGAAGGCTTGCCGTGCGCACCTGTTTCATGCGTCCGCCGTTTAACGGACCGCACCCGAAGGATAGTCCCATGTCGCGTCGCTGCGAACTCACCGGTATCGGCCCCATGGTCGGCCACAGCGTGAGCCACTCGAACGTCAAGACCAAGCGCCGCTTCCTGCCGTCGCTGAAGACGGTCAAGGTCGCCTCGGAAGCGCTGGGCCAGTCGTTCAGCCTGCGCATCTCGAACGCCGCCCTGCGCACCCTCGACTTCAAGGGCGGTCTCGACCCGTTCATCGTCAAGGCCAAGGACGAGCAACTCTCGACCGCCGCCCAGCGCATCAAGCGCCAGGTGAAGGCCAAGCTGGCCGAGCAAGCCGCCGCCGCCTGATCGGGCGACAGCAACAAGATCTGGAAAGGCCGGCGGAAACGCCGGCCTTTTTGTTTGCGCGATCCGCACCCGTCACTAGGCTGACGACCTCGCCCCGGGGAGCCAGCCGTGTCCGCCACTACCTTCCGTGCCGCCCTGATGGGTGTTTCGATGCTCGCGCTCAACGCCTGCGTCTCGATCACGGTGACGCACGAGGTGGAAACGGTCCCCGTCGCCACCGCGCCCGCCGTCACCGTCACGCCGGCCCGCGAATCGACCGCCTTCACCCTGGGCACCGACCAGCCGCGCACGCCCGAGCAACTGGCCATGGCGTTCGACAAGGCCGACCTGTCGATCAAGGTCATGCCGGAGACGAAGACCATCGACGCCGTCGCGGTGCTGGACTTCACCGCCACCGCGCCGCTCGCTGCCGTGGTGGTCGAGCTGGACACCCTGCTGACTGTCTCATCCGTGCAGGTCGACGGGCGAGAGATCCCCGCCGGCGAGGGCGGCTGGAGCAATCCCGAGGGTCGGATGAGCATTCCGCTCGCCGAGCCGCTGGCCGCGGGCGGGACGGTCTCGGTCCGTATCGCCTATGCGGGCGCACCGCGGGTGGCGCCCAACGCGCCGTGGGACGGTGGCTTCGTCTGGGCCACGACGGCGGACGGATCGCCGTGGATCGCCACCGCCGTCCAGCCCGAGGGCTGCGATATCTTCTGGCCCTGTATCGACCATCCGCTGGCCGAGCCGAAGCGGGTCGAGCTGCACATCACCGTGCCGTCGACCCTCGCTGCGCCGTCGAACGGGCGGTTCATGGGTACGGTCGACCATGGCGACGGCTGGACGACCTGGAACTGGAGCGCGGCCAATCCGAACACCTATGCCATCGCCCTGAACATCGGGCCGTATGACGAGGTGCGCAGCGACTATCAGAGCCGGTTCGGCAATGTGATCCCGATCTCCTACTGGCACCTGCGCTCGGACGATCCGGCCAAGGTCGCGGCCCTGTTCGCCCAGTTCGCGCCGATGATGGATTTCTACGAATCGACCGTCGGCCCCTTCCCCTTCGGCGACGAGAAGATGGGGGTGGTCGAGACGCCGCACCTGGGCATGGAGCACCAGACCATCAACGCCTACGGCAATGCCTACAGGCTGGACGGCAAGGGCTATGACTGGCTGCTGCACCATGAGATGGCGCACGAGTGGTTCGGCAACCAGATGACCAACCGCAACGCCGACGACATGTGGCTGCACGAGGGGCTGGGCAGCTATATGCAGCCGCTCTACCTGCGCTGGCTGCACGGGGAGCGCTATATGCAGGCCGAACTGCAGGAGCAGCGTCGCGACCTGATCAACCGGTTCGCGGTCGTCTCAGGGACCGAGCGGGCCGAGGACGAGGTCTACAAGAGCGACGTCGGCCCGGGGCTGGACCTCTACAACAAGGGCTCGCTGATCGCCCATTCGCTGCGGATGCTGATCGGGGACGAGGCCTTCTTCAGCTCGGTGACGCGGCTGGTCTACGGCTCGCCCGACCCGCGCCCCGGTGGCTTCACGACGCGCTACGGCACGACCGACGAGTTTCTCGCCATCGTCAATGAGGAGACGGAGCAGGACCTGACCTGGTTCTTCCGCGGCTATCTGTACCAGGCCGCCCTGCCCGACCTGCGCGTGACCCGTGAGGGCAACCGTCTCTCGCTCGAATGGGTCACCGGCGACGGTGCCGCCTTCCCCATGCCGGTGGAGGTCGAGATTGACGGCGAAACCCTGTCCATCGTGCCGATGACCGGCGGCCGGGGCGTCCTCGACGTCCGGGCCGATGCGCATGTGCTGATCGATCCGCAGAACAAGGTGCTGCGCCGCGACGTCTTCCTGGAGGAATGGAAGGCCGCAGGCGGCCGCTGACTCAGACCGCCTCGGCCCTCACCGACTGACGCACCAGCCGGCATGACCCCTGGGTGGTCAGGAAGGCGATGTCGGCGGCGTCGCGGCCGCAGGCGATGCGGACCAGACCCTCGACCGGGGCCAGGCCGGTGGGATCGACCAGCCACCAGCCGTTCGACAGCCAGACCTCGAAGATGGCGTGGAAATCCGGCGGGTTCAGCTGGTGCGCAAAGGCACTGACCGCGCGCGCCGGAATGCCCGAGGCGCGGCACAGGGTGATGCCCATATGGGTGAAGTCGCGGCATACGCCGGCCCGGTCGATGAAGGTGCGCGCCGCCGTGGTCTCGCTGTCCGAGGAGCCGGGCTCATAGTCGATCTCGGCCTTGATCCAGTCGAGAATTTTCAGAACCCGATCGCCGCCGATGGTGCCGCCGAAGGTGCGTTCGGCGAACCGGCCGAACTGGTCCGACGGGCAGTAGCGGCTGGGGTGGAGGTAGGTCAGCACCTCGGCCGGCAGGTCGTTCCAGTCGTGCTGGACGGTCACCGGCGGCAGGCCCTTGAGTACGCCGTTGTCGACCACCGCCTGATAGGTCAGGGCCACCTCGCCCGTGAGGTGGGCGCGCAGGGTCCGCGCCCCGAACTCGACGTCCTCATCCTGGATGAAGTCGATCACCGGCGTGGTGGTCAGGCTTTCCTCGAGAATGGTCTGGACGGGCCAGTGGGCGACCTGGATCTTGTAGATGGCGTCGGTCGGCGGATCGAAGCGATAGACGAGTTCAGCGCTGACGCGGATTTTCATGAAGGCTCGACTGAAGCAGGACGGGCCTCACGTCAACGGCGCGGGTCGGCCGGCGTTCCGTGCCCGGTTTGCGGCGCGCGGCCTGCCCTGCTGAGTCCCGTGCGCTCCCGTCCTCCGCCCTGTCGGTTCGCACCGACTCCCCGAGAACAGAACCGCCCCCCGTATGGTGATTATGCCGCAGCACTTCGCGTCAACGAGACGGGCGTCCGTGGCCGGGCGAGAAGCCGGGTGACCGTGTCGGCGAAGGTTTCAAGCCGCAGCGGCTTCTGCAGGCTTTCATCGGCCCCGATCGCCATGGCCGTTCGCAACAGCAGGCTTCGATCCATAACGCCGCCCGAAGAGATGGCGAGGATGCGGATGTCCGGTTGACTCTTGCGGAGCTCGACGATGGTTTCCAGCCCGTCCTTGTTCGGCATGAGCATGTCCAGGACCACCAGATCCACGGCCATGGCACCGACGATCCTGAGCGCTTCGTCGCCGTCTTCCGCTTCCACAATGGCGTGATCGTCACCGCGCAGCAGTTCGCCGGCGATCAGGCGGACCGTGGGGTCGTCGTCGACGATCAGGATGATGGCCATGTAAACTCCTCGAAATGCACTAGCCGGGCCGCCTTGAAGGGAGGCCTAAGCGAATTGGTGAACCGGCGCGGGTGCCAGGGTTTCTCCGCGGGGGAGGTCAGCGAAGTCGCCCGGATGGCGATAGATAAAACCTTGAATGTAATGGACGCCGGCGGCGCGCAGGAACCGGACCTGGGCCTCGGTTTCCACGCCCTCGCACACGATCTTCATGCCGAGCGCCCTGCCGACCCCGATGACGGCATGGATGATGGCGGCCGACGCCGTATCGTCCAGACAGTGCGTCACAAAGCTGCGGTCAATCTTCAGGGTCGAGAAGCGGAGCTGACGCAGGGCGTGAAGGCTGGTGTAGCCGGATCCGAAATCATCAAGGGCGACCCTCACCCCAAGGGCGGCAAGCCGCTCCAGCGTCGGCCGGGCCAGGTGCATGTCGAGGATGGCCGTCTCGGTCACCTCGATCTCAAGACGGGCCAGCGGATAGGCTGCGCGGCGCGCGGCTTCAACGACCCGGTCGGTGAAATCCAGGCGCTGGAACTCGCCCGGGGAGGCATTGACCGAAATGATGACATCCCCCCGCGCCGCGCCCTCCTGCATCGCCCGTTCAAGGACGAAATCGGTGAGCCTGGAGATGACACCTGCCGCTTCCAGCACGGGAATGAAGTCGTCAGGACGTCGAGAGCCACGAACCGGACAGGTCCACCGGACCAGGGCCTCGGCCTTGCCGGCGAACGCCCCGCTCCGGTCCATCATCGGCTGGTAGACAAGGCTGAGGCCCCCGGCCTCCAGGGCCCGCGCCAGGTCCGTCGCGATGTCATCTTGCGGCGCGGGCGCCGGTGCCTGATTGCCCAGGGACGCCGCCAGGGTTTGATCGAGCAGCCGGGACATCGCCGCCGGGTCAATCCGGCCGGGGTCACCCGCACGGGCGGCGGACTCGGCGTTCGAGGCTGCCCTGGCCACAGCGGCGGCGCCGAGGCTGAGGCTCATGGACTTCAGGGCGTGGGCCGCGCGGGCGCAGGCTTCGAGGTCGCCGGTCGAGAGGGCCTCGCCCATTTCCCGAAGACGAGCCGGCGCGTTCTCCGCATAAAGGGCCTCGACCCGGGCGACGAAGTCGGGGCGGCCATTGCTGGCCATGGCGGCCAGTTCGGCGCGGATGGCGGGATCGAACAGGGCATCGTCCGGCCCCGTCGGGACCGGTCCGACCGGCGTCGGGCCGTCCAGCGGCTGGCTGACGAGGTCGCCGCAGTGGGTTGCCAGGGCCTTGGCCAGATCACTGACGGTGAACGGCTTGTGGATGACGCCGTCCATGCCTGACTCGCGCCAGGCATTGGCGGCCGATCCGACGACGTGTGCGGTGAGCGCCAGGATCGGCGTGCGGGGCCGGCCGTCGGCGATCTCTTCGGCCCGGATTGCAGCGGCGGCCTCGAAGCCGTCCATGACGGGCATGGAGCCGTCCATGAGCACGAGATCGAAAGCCTCACCCCGGAGGCGCTCGACGGCCTCCGCTCCGTTTTCGGCCAGTGCCGGAAAGACGCCCAGTCGCTGCAGGGCCTCGGAAGCCACCTCGCGATTGACCTCCGAGTCATCGACCACCAGGACCCTCGCGCCGGGGAACTGGACCGCGGGGAAGGCGGTGGTGGCGACCTCGTCAAGGGCGAGGGCCTCGCCGGCCCGAATCTGGGCTGCCAGCATCATCACATCACAGCGCCGCACCGGCCCGGAGAGGACGCATGTGCCCGTGGCATCGTCCAGATCCCGCGACCCGACCACGACCGTGGGAATATCCTGCGCCGGGACGGACGGCCCCCGAAAGGTTGCGGCAAGTCCGGGCGACGCTTCGGTTACCGTGATCCCGAAGTCCTGGAGGTAGCGGGCGAGCGCCCGCCCGGTCATCGGCCCCACGCCCTCGATGGAGACCTTCGGCCCGGAGGGATCGGCGCCGGACTGGATGGCTTCACCGGCCGGGCTGAACGTCGTCGCGAAGGCGAACGTCGAGCCCTCGCCCAGAACGCTCGACAGTCGCCACTCGCCGTCCATGGCGCGGACCAGCCGGTCACAGATCGTCAGGCCGAGACCCGTGCCGCCATGTTTGCGGGTCGTGGACTGGTCGGCCTGCGAGAAGGCCTCGAACAGCCCGGGCAACTTGTCTTCGGGGATACCGGGCCCGGTATCGGTTACGCCGAAGACATAGCGGTGCGGCTCGTCCGGGCTCGGCTCTATCGTCAGGATGACGCCGCCGGTCTCGGTGAATTTGATGGCGTTGTTCGCCAGATTGCCGAGGACCTGACGCAGTCGGGTGGGATCCGCTGTTACGGGCGGAATGCGCGGATCGACGTAGACGGCGAGGTCGAGATTCTTCTCGCGCGCACGCTCCGCGAAAAGGCTTGCCACGTCCTCGGCGACTTCCGCGAGATCGACTTCAACGGCCTCCAGTTCCAGCTTGCCGGCCTCGACCTTGGAGAAGTCGAGGATGTCATTGATGATGCCCAGCAGCGACTTGCCTGACTTGGCGATGACCTCGGCATGGCGGCGCTGGCGCGGCGGAAGATCGGAGCCCGAGAGCAGTTCGCTGAGCGCGAGGATGCCATTCATCGGCGTCCGGATTTCGTGGCTCATCACAGCGAGGAAGTCCGACTTGGCGGCGGTGGCGGCCTCCGCCGAGTCCTTTGCGACCGAGAGTTCGGCGGTCCGCGCCGATACCTCCTCTTCCAGTCCGGCGACCTGGGCGGCGATCCGCTCGTCCCGGACCCGGATCCCGACCATCATCGACTGGAAGCCCGACACAAGGTCGCCCAGTTCTCCGTCCGCCTTGATATCGGGCGAGCGGGCGTAGTCGCCGGATTCCCGGACGGCATTGGTGAAGGCGGCCAGTTCGGTGATCGGTTGGCTGATGCGACGCGCCATGCGCAGGGCGATCAGGAGGCCGGCCAGCAACGCGATGCCCGTTCCCGCCAGGCTGATCAGCACAGCGCCCAGGACCCGGGACTTCAGGCCCGGCGTCTTACTGAGCAGGGTGATTTCGCCGACCCGCTCGCCCTCGCTCAGGATCGGGGTCGAAACCTGCAGCGTGCCGCTGTTCAGGACGGACCAGACAGAGTTGCCGCCGTCATCGGCGAGATTCGCGTCGGAGCTGAGGCGCACACCGCCGCCGGTCTCGGCCAGAAGGCGGCCGTCCACGCCGGCGATCCGGGCGTAGGTGACGTTGGGCATCTGGCTGATAGACCGGATCGCGACGAACACCCCGGCCCGTTCACCGCGGCGAACCGGCTCAGCGGCGAGAGAGCCTATGACCCGGGCGGTCTGGGTGAGGCGGTCTGTTTCGAGCACCGTCTGGCGCCGGGCGTCGATCCACCCGGAAAGCACCGCCGTGACTACGCAAGTTGTCGTAAGGGAAACCAGCACAAGGCCAACCAACTTCCGACGGATGGTCGCCCGGGAGGTCGATTGCGACGGCGTGAACATGGAATTGTGGGGCTCTGGCTTTCAGTGCCCTCATAGACCGGCTCTATGACTTCCCCCTTAACGCGGGGTGCCCGGGGGTGGCTTATTCAGACACTCCCAGTGTTGCATTACAGCCTAAAGGCCGTAGTGCGGCGGGCGACCGAATCTGTTTTCGTCTCCTCAAGTGTCAGATTCTATGGTTGCTCGGTAACTCCCACGGAATCCGAGAGCGGTTCCGGGGGGCGGGACGTTTTGGCAATTTTGTCGGCCGTCTTTGGAAGCGCTGAGGGTGACTGAGTTTTTCTACGTTCTCGACCAGGCGACCCGGATCCTCTTCGTCGACGATGATCCGATCCTGCGGGAGTTCGCACAGGTGAACCTGGCGTCCCCGACGGCCGTCGTGGATGTCGCGTCGAACGGTGCCGAGGCTTTGGAGCGACTGGCGCTCAACGACTACGAAATCGTGCTGCTTGATCTCGAAATGCCCGTGCTGAACGGCTTTGACACCTTGGCAGCGATACGGGCCGATCCGCGGTTTGAGGGTCTGGCGGTCATGGTCCAGACCGGACGCGAGGATGTTGAAGCCATCGACAGGGCCTTCCGTCTGGGCGCGACCTCGTTCGTCACCAAACCCCTGAACTGGCGCCTGCTGGCCTATCAAATTCTCTACGTCCTGCGGGCCTCACGGGCCGAGCGGCGCCTGCAATCGTCCGAACCTATCCCTGCGGGTGTGCTGTGAGCCGGATGATCTGTGGCGTGCAGGCCGCGCCGGGGCGGGTGAGGCACCCGGGGCCAGAGGGGCGCGGCAATGTCGCGGAGCAAGGCGGGTGATCCGCCGCCTGCAGCGACGAGTCCGGGCGCTGACGCATCGGCTTCTGCGCGAGACGCAAGGCACCATCGCGTTGAATTTTGCCCTGGCCGTCCCGGCCATCGCCCTGCTGAGCCTCGGCGCGATTGACCTCTATGCCGTCACCACGGCCCAGACCCGGCTCCAGGCCATTGCCGATGCCGGGGCCCTGGCCGGCGCGCCCGCCCTCGCCCTGGCCGTCGACGGTACCGCCGCCCGCGAACGTTCAGCCTCCTTCGTCGCCGGGCAACTCAGCGAGTGGTCCGATGCCCCGACGGTGGTCGAGACCTATGAGATCGTGACGCAGGGAGGGCAGCGCGGAATCCGGGTCCTGTTGCAGGCCAACCGGGAGTCCTTCTTCGTCAATATGCTACCGCCGGGGGGCTGGAATTTTGTCGGCGATGCCACGGCAACGACCGCCGGACTGGTTCCCCTTTGCGTGCTCAATACAGCCAATGCGGGCGACCGCCTGCTGGAACTGGCCACCCGGTCACGGATCGAGGCACCGGAATGTCTGGTCCATTCGAACCATACGATCACGGTCAAGGACCGCAGCGAGATCAGAGGTGAGGCGATTCAGGCCGTCGGGGCGGCGAGCGGGAACATCGTCCCCAGCGCTGGAACCGGTGCGGCCCGCATTGAGGACCCCTTTGCTTCGCTCTCTCTCAACAGGCCGATCGGTGCCTGTAGCACCGCCAATGTCAACACGAGCACCAAGCGGATCCAGCCCGGCCGGCATTGTGCCATCACGATCACCGGCAACGACAGCTACATTCTGGAACCGGGCGAGCACTGGTTCGTAAACGGTGCCCTGACCGTCAGCGGCACCGCGACTCTGACCGGCGAGGATGTTGTCCTGCTGGTCGGTCAAAACGGGCGGCTCATTTTCAGTGGGGACGGCCGGGTCGACCTGATCGGTCGCCAGAGCGGCCCCTATGCCGGTCTGGTGATCGCCGCCTTGCGCGAACACGATGAAAAAATGACCATCAACAGCACGCGGGTCGAACGGCTTGAGGGCGCGATCTATGTGCCGAACGCCATCCTCGAGATCGGGGGCACCACCGACGTCGCGCGCCAGAGCGCCTGGACCGTGATCGTCGCGGCCAGCCTGATGCTCAAAGGCTCGCCAAACGTCTTCATCAACGCCGACTACGGTGCCTCGGACGTGCCGGTGCCCGGCGGCGTCGGACCGCGCCCCAGCGGCAGCCGGCTGATCAACTAGGGACGGGGGGCATCATGGCCATGGAATCTGAACGGCTGGCGGAGAGGCTTGAGACGCCGGATCCGAAGGACCGGAGGGCAAGGGCAGAGCGGCGGGGTCCTGACCGCCGAAGGACAGACAGCCGGATCAATCCCGAAGCACCCCGTCGATCCTTGCTGATCATGATGGGTGCGGTGGGCGTGGGCATCAGCGCGTCGATCATTGCGATCACCCTTCTGGCCGGTGAATTGCTCGGGGCCGGAGCACCGGTCAGCGTCCTCGCTTTCGAGGCCGCCATTCTTCTCATGTCCACCCTGTGGCTGGCGCTTGGCGCGATCGAACTCCGCCTGATCGAAATCCGCCTGGAACTGATGATGATGAACGGCGGGATGCGCGGGGCTGACCGCCGGGAAGGCCCTCGCAGGGACGATCGGAAAAAGACCTCAGGCGCGGCTTTGACCGTCACGCCCGCGCGTCGGGCGAAGTTGAATACGGCCTGAAAGCGGCATGGCGCGCAGCCTGCGTTCAGGAGAGAGAGGGGGGAGCGATTGATTGGTGATGTTCGGGCATGACAAGCCCATCCGAAGCGCAGACAGTCTGCGCCGCGCCGGTCCGCCCGAGGTCGCCACGGCCCGGAAATCTATCAATAGCCGGCCCTGCCTCCAGCTCCTGCAGTTGTGCCCTTGACCCAAGGGACCTGCGCGAGACCCCTGCATGTACGATCAGTTGAGGGCGTTGTGACCTATTTTCATATGGATCGAGACGGCATCGTACTCCTGAGGGCGATCGCCAGCAGTCCGATCGCCTCGGTGATCAGCAACCCCCGGATTCCTGACAATCCGATTGTCGGTGTCAACAAGGCGTTCTGCGCGCTTACCGGCTACGACACGGAAGAGATCATAGGACGAAACTGCCGCTTCCTGGCCGGAGCGAAGACGGAACCATGGCTGACAGAGAAAATCAGTCAGGGCGTACAAAACCGGAAGCCGGTGCTGGTGGATATCCTGAACTACAAGCGCGATGGCCAGCTCTTCCGCAACGCCGTTCTGGTGGCTCCCATTTTTCTCGAGGACGGGGAGCTTGGGTATTTTCTAGGCTCGCAGGTGGAACTTGAGCAGGACGGGCCCGGCCTGTGGTCGAGCCGTCACGAACGCTCCCGGGAGATCGTAAAAACCCTTTCGCCCCGCCAACGTGAGATCCTTCAGCACATTTCCCAGGGGCATCGCAGCAAGCAGATATCCTTCGTATTGGGCATCAGCGAGAAGACCGTGAAGATGCATCGCTCGCTGATACTTGAGAAGATCGGCACCCATAACATCGCGGACGCAATCCGACTGGCTGTCGAGGCCGGTCTATAGTGTGCACCTGAGTTCGCGGAACCGGTCAGCCGGCGCTGACCGCCGTTGACCGTTGGCAAAGGCCTCCTCTCCGATTGGCCCGCAATTCTCCCTGGCATCATCAACCCACTGCCTGACCAGAAAGTCCTGCCAGCTCTGGTGCAGATAGTGGGGCGGGAAGCGGCGGCCGAACTCCTGCAGCTGCCAGGCGCTGGGGCGGTGAGGAGCGCGGCGGACGGGCATGCCGGCCTGATCCGGCGTGCGGCCGCCCTTGCGGAGATTACAGGGGGAACAGGCCGCCACGATATTCTCCCAGGTCGTCCGGCCGCCGCGCGAGCGGGGGATCACATGGTCGAAGGTCAGTTCGGCGGTGGCGTTGCAATACTGGCAGGCGAAGCCGTCGCGCAGGAAGACGTTGAAGCGGGTGAAGGCGGGCTGCCGGTCCTGGTCGACATAGTGTTTCAGCGCGATGACGCTGGGCAGGACCATTTCCATCGAGGGACTGCGGACGACCTTTTCATAGGTCGAGACCACGTCGACACGGTCCTGGTAGACCGCCTTGACCACTTCCTCCCACGGCCAGATCGACAGCGGATAATAGGACAGCGGGCGAAAGTCGGCGTTCAGCACCAGCGCGGGCCAGCCGGACGGGGGACGGCTCTGGACCTGCATCAGGCCCTCGCCGTTCGGCAGAGGATGATTGACGCGACCGGACTGAAGACACGTCTCCTTCCCTGGCTATGGGCGAAGCCTAGTCCTGATTCGACGGCTTGGCGATGACAGCCGGGCGACGCCCAAGCGACCGTCAGCCCCGGGTCGGCGTGCCCGGAAAGGCCGGCAGGCTCCAGCCCCAGACCAGGGCACCCGCGCGCAGGGCGAAGCCGCAGGGCGCGGCGACCAGGGCGGCCGGCCAGGCATCGAGGCCAAGGGCGCGCGCCGCGACGAAGACGGTGGCGGCCAGCAGGGCGGCGGAGACGGTGATCTCGCGCCGCAGCAGGATGGACGGCTGGCCGGCCAGCAGGTCGCGCACCACCCCGCCGAAACAGGCGGTCAGGGCCCCCATGACGATGCAGATCAGCGGCGCGACCTCGAAGGCCTCGGCCTTGGCCGCGCCCATGACGCCATAGGCGGCGAGGCCGATCGCATCGAGCCACAGCAGGGCCCGGAACCGCCATGGCCGGGCGCCGACCATCCAGACCGCGAGCGAGGCCAGCAGGCAGACCGCGATATACCGCCAGTCCTGCACCCAGAAGACCGGGGCGCCGATCAGCAGATCGCGCAATGTGCCGCCGCCGACCCCGGTGATGGCGCCGAAGAAGGCGAAGGTGACCAGGTCATGCCGCTGCTGCGCCGCGGCCAGGGCACCGGTGGCAGCGAAGACGGCCACGCCGGCGAAATCGAGCGCGCCGAGCACGGTCTCGGGATCGGTCAGGGCGGGGTCGACGATGGGGCTCACGCGGGACGGTCCTCCAACGCGACCTCGCCGCGCTTCACCGCTCCATACCATCCCCAGAGCAGATGCGCCGCCACGCTGCGATGGGGGCTCCAGATTTCAGCCCGGGCCCAGGTCTGTTTCTCGGTCGGCCGCAGGGGCGCGCCGTCCGCCCAGCGGATGGCCTCCTGCAAGGCAATGTCGCCGCCGGGGAAGACATCCTGCCGGCCCTCGCAGAACATCAGAAAGGTCTCGGCGGTCCATTTGCCGACGCCCTTGATAGCCACCAGCCGCGCGATGGCCTCTTCGTCCGACAGCCGCTCCAGATGATCGAAATCGATCCGCCCCTCGACCTGGGCGCGGGCGATCTCGTGGCCATAGGTCGCCTTCTGGATCGACAGGCCGAAGCCGCGCAGGACAGCGATCTCCGTGGCCAGAACCCGCTCGGGCGTCACCACCCCGTCCAGACCGGTCGAGACGCGGGCCCAGATGGCGGCGGCGGATGCCACCGAGACCTGCTGGTCGACGATCATGTGAAACAGGCCCTCGAACCCGCCCGTCCGCACCCGCCAGTCAAACACGGGCGTCTGCGCATGGGCGCGCGCCAGGGCGGGGTCCAGATCGATGAGCGCCTCACGCGCGGCGGCGATCTCGACGGGAGTCAGCGGAATGGGCATGCGGTCTCATCGACAGGGGCGGGTGCCCGTTCTAGCCTTTCGGCATGACCACTCTGGACGAACTTCTGCATCCGATCACGCGTGACCAGTTCGACGCGGACTACAACGACCGAAAACCGCTGCACATTCCGGCCGGCGAGGGGTCGCCCAAGCGGGCGCTCCTGAACTGGGACGGTTTCAATGCCCTGCTGGACCAGAGGTCGATCTGGACGGCGCAGAGCCTGAAACTGGTTTTCAATGGCCAGCCGATCCCGTCGGAGCAGTACTGCATCGAGGCCCGCAACCAGTCGGGACCGGTCGTGCAGCCCTCCCCGGCCAAGATCCAGACCCTGCTGGCGATGGGAGCCAGCCTGATCGCCGGCGACGTCCAGGAGCTGACGCCCGAGCTGCGCACCCTGTCGCATCGTCTGGCGCGGGATTTCGCGGGCGTCGTCGGGGCCAATGTCTACTGTTCCTTCGGAGGGGTGCAGGCGTTCGACACCCATTTCGACCTGCACCATGTGTTCGCCGTCCAGCTGGAGGGTGCCAAGACCTGGCGGCTGTACGAAAACCGCGCCGAAGTGCCGGTCAGCTATCCGCTCGACGAGGCGGAAGTCCGGCCCTGGTTCGCGCAGACGCGCGGCCGGCTGATGACCGAGGTGCGGATGCAGCCGGGGGATGTCCTCTATCTGCCGCGCGGCTGGTACCACGACGCCATGACCACCGAGGGCGCGTCACTGCACGTGACCTTCTCGGTGACCCCCCTCTACGGGCGGATCATGTTCCGCCTGCTCGAATCGGCAGCGATGCAGGACCCGGCGTTCCGGGAATGGCTCGTGCCGGGAGAGGCTGACGGCGACCGGCTCGGCAAGCAGTTGGCGGATCTCGGCCGGCGACTGGCCGAGCTGTCCGCCCTGCCGGCCTTCCGTGACGAGGTCCTGATGGCCCAGGAACGCCTCGTGCCGCGCACGGCATCCTACGCCTTGCCGGTGCGGGCGCCGCTGACCCTGCTTCGGGCGACCGGCCTGACGCCGCCCCGCGGGACGGGTCCGGCGCAGGTCGCGATCGACTGGGCGCTGGGCCAGCCCCAGTTCGCCATGGAAGATGTCATCGCCCAGTTCGACTTCGTCTCCGTGCCCGCGCTGAACGAGGCGTTCGAGGCCGCCATCCGCCACGGCGTCTTCAAGCCGCTCTGAACGCGCCCCGCATCGACAGCGGGCTACGGGCGTCATACTTGTTCGGCCATGCACAGCCTGGACGACCTTCTGCATCCCGTCTCGCCCGAGCAGTTCCGGGCGGAGTATCTGGGGCGCAAGCCGCTGCACATCCCGGCGGCCGGCGACGACCGCAAGGCCGCTATCCTGACGTGGGCGGACTTCAACCGCCTACTGGGTCAGGGCTCGCTGTGGAGCTCGGCCCACCTGCGGCTGATGCGGAACTATGTCGCAGTCCCGCCGGAGCAATACTGCCACCCGGTCGCCACGCCGCACGGCGAGGTGCTTCGGCCCTGGCCCCAGAAGGTCGAGGTCTTCCTCTCCGCCGGTGCCAGTCTGATCGCCAATGACGTCCTGACCATCCACGAGCCGCTGATGCAGATCGGCGAGACCCTGGGTCAGACGTTCGCGGCCAGCATCGGCGCCAACATCTACTGCTCCTTCCAGGGCGTTCAGGCCTTCGGCACCCATTTCGACAACCACGACGTCGTCGTCGTTCAAACCGGCGGGACCAAGGTCTGGAACCTGTACGAAAGCCGGGCCGAGAACCCGATCGAGAATTTCCCCGATGACGCCGCCACCCGCCGCTGGTTCGAACAGAGCCGCGGGGCGCTGATGCAGCAGGTGACCATGCAGGCCGGCGACGTCCTGTATCTGCCGCGCGGCTGGTACCATGACGCCCTGGCGACCGAGGGTCCGTCGTTGCACGTCACCTTCGCGATCACGCCGCTGCACGGCCGCACCCTGCTCGCCCTGCTCAACATCGAGGCGATGAAGGACCCGGCCTACCGCGCTTTCGCGCCGCCGGCGCACGAGGACGGCGGCGCGGCCCTGGCGGCGCACCTCGCCGACTACGGTCAGATCCTGGCGCGTATCGCCGCCTCCCCCGCCTTCGCCGAGGAAGTCGCCAAGTCCCAGGCCCGGATGACGCCCCGGCCTCCGTCCTTCACCCTGCCGGAGCGCAAGCCGGTCACCCTGTACCGGGTCACGGGCCGATCCTTCCCGGCCTGCCCCGGGGCGGTGCGTGAAACCTATGACTGGGCCATCGCGGAGCGGCAGTTCGCGCTCGAGGACATGGTCGCCCAGTTCCAGTCGCTGTCGGAGGGCGAGGTTCGCGCGGGCGTGGCCGCGGCCGAAACCGCCGGAGCGGTTCAGCGGCTGTAGCCGGCGACGCATCGACAGGCTGCGGAGCCCGCCGTAAACCTCACCCATGCGCACGCTCGAAGAGATCCTTCATCCCGTCACCCCGGCGCAGTTCCGCGCGGAGTACGAAGGCCGCCAGCCGCTGCATATCCCGGCGGTGGAAGGGTCGGACAAGCGCGCGCTGCTGCCGTGGGACGCCTTCAACGGCTTGCTGAACCAGAGCAATGTCTGGGACTCGGAACGCCTGAAGCTGATGCGCCACGACGACCCCGTCCCGCCGGAGCAGTACTGCCGGCGCAAGCGGACGCCGGAGGGCATGATCTGGCGGCCGTCGCCGGCCAAGGTCGAGGTCTTCCTGTCGGCTGGTGCCAGCATCCTGGCCAATGACGTCCTGACCCTGCATTCACCCATCACCCGGGCGGGCGTGGCCCTCGGAGAGGCCCTCGCGGCCGAGGTCGGGGCCAGCGTCTTCTGCTCGTTCAAGGGCGGCCGGGCCGTGGCGACCCACTATGACGTCCATGAGGTCTTCGCCGTCCAGACCGGGGGGGAAAAGGTCTGGAACCTCTACGAGGGCAGGGAGATCGATCCGGTCGGCTACCCACCGGGCATGACCCAGACCGACTTCAACAAGGCCTGCGGCCGGCTGGTCTCGACCATCACCATGAAGCCCGGCGATGTGCTGTACATGCCGCGTGGCTTCTACCACGACACGGTGACGCCTGATCAGCCGTCCCTGCACGTATCCTTCACCGTCATGCCGCTGGCCGGCCGGAGCATCCTGTCCCTGCTGGACGGGCCGGTTCTGCAGGACGCTGCCTTCCGCGCCTGGCTGCCGGCGGCCGACGCTGACGGGGGAGCGCTGCTGGAGGCGCGGCTGGCCGACCTGGCCACGCGACTGGCCGGGATCGTCGCCTCGCCCGCGTTCCGGGACGAGGTCGCCCTGCTTCAGCGCCGCCTCATGCCCCGGGCGCCCGACTTCACCCTGCCGGCGCGCAAGCCTGCCACCCTGTACCGGGTCACCGGCCGGGCCTTCCCGGACACGGGAGCGATGGCGAGGCTCGCCTACGACTGGATGATCGAGGAACGGCAGTTCGCGGTGGAGGACCTCGTCGCGGACATGGAGTCCCTGTCGGAGGCCGATATCCGCAGCGCCCTCGCCGGGGCCGAACAGGCCGGCGCCGTCCAGCGGATCTGAGCGGCGTCGTGGCCTTCGTCACCCGTTTCGCGCCCTCGCCGACCGGCCGGCTGCATCGCGGCCATGCCTTCTCCGCCCTGACCGCCTGGCGCGCCGCACGCGAGGCCGGCGGGCGGTTCGTGATTCGCATCGAGGACATCGATCCGACACGCTGCAAGCCGGAGTTCGAGGACGCCATCCTCGAGGATCTGAGCTGGCTGGGGCTGGATTGGGACGGGCCTGTGCGCCGGCAGTCCGAACACCTTTCCGACTATTCCGCCGTGATTGAGCACCTGAACAGCCGGGGCCTGCTCTATCGCTGTTTCCGGACCCGCAAGGACATCCTCGACACCATCGGCGACGCACCGCACGGACCGGTCGAGGCGGCGCGCCCCGGCCCTCACCCGGCGCATGAGGAGGCGGCGCTGCTGGCCGAAGGACGGGCGTTTGCCTGGCGGCTTTCGCTGGACCGCGCGCGGGAGACGCTGGGGGAAGCCGACTGGGAGGCCCTGGCCTTCATGGAGGAAGGCGGCGGCCCGGACGGCGAGCACGGCCGGATCAAGGCCCGGCCGGAGACGGCCGGCGACGCCGTTCTGGCCCGCAAGGACGCCGGAGCGGCCTACCATGTGGCCGTCACCCACGACGACGCCTTGCAGGGCGTGACGCAGGTCATCCGCGGCGAGGACCTGTTCGAGGCGACACATGTGCAGGTGCTGATCCAGACGCTGATGGGCTGGCCCACCCCGGTCTATCGCCACCATCGCCTGCTGCTCGGCCCGGACGGGAAGCGTTACGCCAAGCGCGACCGGTCCGTGACGCTGGCAGAGCTCAGGGACGGCGGTCTGGACGCCGGGACGCTGCGGGCGGAACTCGGCTTCTGATCAGGGTGCCAGCCGGTCCTTGGCCTTCGAAGCCGGGAAGACCACGTCGGGGTCAGGCGCATCCGCCTCGGCGCCCGGCCCGCCAACCGTCCGCAGGATGTGCCGGATGATGTTCAGCCGCGCGGCCTTCTTGTCGTCGGTGGCGATCACCGTCCAGGGCGCGTGATTGTGGTCGGTCTCGGCCAGCATCCGGTCGCGGGCGGCGCTGTATTCCTCCCAACGCGCCTGGGCCTCGGCGTCGAGCGGCGAGACCTTGAACCGCTTCAGCGGATCCTCGATCCGCTCGGCCAGACGACGGGCCTGTTCGGCCTTGGAAATGTCCAGCCAGAGCTTGATCAGCACGATCCCGTCGTCGGCGAGGATGCGCTCGAACGACGGCGCGTCCACGAGGAACTGCGTGTGCTGCTCCGGCTTGCAGAAGCCCATCACCGGCTCGACCCCGGCGCGGTTGTACCAGGACCGGTTGAACAGCACCGTCTCGCTGTCGGCGGGCAGGTGCGGGACGTAGCGCTGGAAATACCACTGGCTGGTTTCGCGCTCGGTCGGCTTGGGCAGGGCGACGATCCGCGTCTGACGTGGCGACATATACTCCGTGATGCGCTTGATCGCCCCGTCCTTGCCGGCGGAATCCCGGCCTTCGAAGATGATCAGCGTCTTGCGGCCCTGTTCGATCGTCCAGTGCTGGGTCTCGACCAGCAGGATCTGGAGCTGCTCAAGGTCGGCGTCGTATTTGTCTGATTTCTTGCCCATGGACTCACGATGCGCCCGGCCCGCCGCCGGGGCAATGTTGCAACTCCATTTCAGCCCGGTCGCACCCCGGCCCCGCGCCGGCCCTGAACCTGTCCGCATTCTCATGTGCGGCCTGTGCGTCGGTCGGGTAGAATGGCGGCGACAGAGATGGAGCCACCCATGTTCGCCACGCGCCGCGCCCTGCTGGGCGGTTTCGCCGCCCTGCCGCTCGCCGGTGCTTTTCCCGCCATGGCGCGCAGCCGTCAGGGCGAACCGGCAGCAGAGGCCGCGCTGGACGCCGTCTTCGCCGAGGCCGCGCCGCCGGCCCTGGCCGCCGGGATCGTGACGCGAGACGGTCTCGCCTGGTCCGGGGTGAGGGGCGTGCGCCGCGCCGGAAGCGAGACCCTGGCGACCGCCAGCGACCGCTGGCACCTGGGCTCGAACACCAAGGCGATGACCGCCGCCGTCTTCGCGCGACTGGTCGATCAGGGCCGCGCCCGCTGGGCCATGCTGGTCGGTGAAGCCTTCCCGGGCCTGACGACGCATCCGGCCTGGGCGGCGACCACGCTCGACGACCTGATGCACCACCGCGCCGGGCTGCTCGACGCCGCCCTGCTGGACCGCGCCTGGCTGATGGCCGCCCACGCCGACCAGCGCCCGCTGGCGGAGCAGCGGGCCGAGTTCGCGGCGCGGGCGTTCGGTGCGCCGCCGGCCGGGCGGGTCGGCCAGTTCGCCTATGGCAACGGCAACTACATCGTCCTGGGCGCCGCCATCGAGGCCATCACCGGCCAGCCGTGGGAGACGGTCATGGCGGCGGAACTGTATGCGCCGATGGGCCTGACCACCGCCGGCTTCGGCGCGCCGCAGGACCCGGCACCCTGGGGCCATAGTGGCGGTGTCGGCGTCGATCCCGCGGGCTTTGCGGACAATCCCCGCGCCCTCGGCCCGGCGGGCACGGCCCATATGAGCATGGCCGACTATGCCCGCTTCATCGGCGCCATGATGGGCGGCGCGCCCGGCTGGCTCAGCGAGGATGCCCGCGCCCACCTGCTGACCCCCGCCGCCGGGGCCCCGCCGGCCTATGCGGCCGGTTGGGGCATCGGCAGTGCGCCCTGGGCCGGGGTCGGCGGGCCGGGCCCGACGATCACGCACAACGGCTCCAACACCATGTGGTTCGCGACCGTGCTGGCCGCGCCGGAGCGGGGTCTCGGCTTCATCGCCCTGTCCAACGACGGCGTGGCGGGCCAGCGGGCCTGCACGACCCTCGTCCGGCGACTGGCGGAGGCCCGCGCCGCCGCGTAAGGCTGCTCGCGCATGAAGCGCGATTTTGCCGATTTCTGGAACCTGCTGTGGGAGCTGGCGCTCGGCGTCTGCGCGGCCTTCGCCATGCTCAACCTGTTTGCCCCGCAGCAGGACCTGCCGTGGAAGCCGCTCGACCTCAGCCATCCGATAGGCACGGCAACGGCGGCCAAGGTGGCCGATTTCGAACTGGCCGTCGCCGCCGCGCCCGAGGAGACCACCGCCGTCACCGAGGCCTGTATGCAGGTGCTGCGCGAGGCCGGGGTGCAGGTGGAGCGGGCCGAGGACCGGGACGACGGCGGCTTCTGCGTCGTCCGCGGAGCCATCCGCATCACCGGCGGGGCCGTCACCCCCCTGCCCGGCAATCCGGTCCTGCAGTGCCCGCTGGCGGTGCGGTACGTCATCTGGGAGCGCCAGGTGCTGCAGCCGGCGGCGATGCAGACCTTCGGCAGCCGGGTGGCGCAGCTGAACGACGTGGGCACCTACAGCTGCCGCCGCATCTATGGCCAGACCGATCCGGACGCCCGGCCCAGCGAGCATGCGCGGGCCAATGCGCTGGATATCGGCGGGATGACGCTGGAGGACGGACGGCGCGTCTCGGTGCTGACGGACTGGCCCGGAGAAGGTCCGCGCGGGCCTGAGGGACGGCGCTTCCTGACCCGGATCCGCGAGGGGGCCTGCCGGGTGTTCTCGACCGTCCTGGGCCCGGGCTATAATGAGGCCCACGCCAACCACCTGCATCTCGACGGCGCAGCGCGCCCGCTCTGCACCTGATTTTGCGAACACCGTTCGCCGGAGAGGCGAATCTGTTTGCGGTTGACCGACCCCGAATTGCGCGAGAGAAAGTCGGCGCAGTCCGGATTTCGCGCGGCCTCCACAATCGCGCTCGCTCCTTCACTGAATGAGCTCGTCCAGATGGGCTGACGGGCGTCCCTCGAGGGACGTCTGCCTGGAAAGCGCGTTCAGGAGACGCATTATGGCGACCGGCACGGTCAAGTGGTTCAACCCGACGAAGGGTTTCGGCTTCATCCAGCCCGATGGCGGCGGTCAGGACGTTTTCGTCCACATCACCGCGGTCCAGAAGGCGGGCCTGCAAGGCCTCGATGAGAACGCCAAGGTCGAATACGAGCTGGAATCCCAGCGCGGCAAGACCTCGGCGATCGACCTCAAGCTTCTTTAACCTTGGGCCGCGGTCAGAAGGCTCCGCCTTCTCGACCCGACGCGGCCTGAGTGAAGCCACGGACATCACCATCAGACGGGCGCGGCGGCTTCGGCCTCCGCGCCTTTCTTTTTGGCCGATGACCACTGCGCCAGCACGATCGCGGCCAGAACCACGACGCCGCCGACGGCCTGCATCGGGGTCAGGGTCTCGGCGAAGATGAGCCAGCCGAGCAGGGCCGCGACGACCGGCTGGATCAGGACGGTCACGGCGGTGAGGGCGGCGGGCAGCCGGCCCAGCGACCAGGCGACGCCGCCCTGCCCCAGCACATGCATCAGGCCGAGGCCCGCGCAGGCGGCCCAGCCGCCCCATGAGCCGGGCAGGACCTGTTCGCCGAGCAGCAGGGCGGCCAGCAGCAGGCCCGGCGCGGCGATGGCGGTCGACCACAGCATGACCCGCCCGGCCGAGTGGCGGTCGCGCGCGCCCTTCACGGCGATGAAATAGCCCGCGTACCAGAGGGCGGTGACGGCGGCGAAGACGTCGCCCAGCGGAGGGTTCGAGCCCTGCCCGCCGTCGGCGCCCAGGGACATGGTCACCGCCCCGGCGATGGCGGCGGCGAGGGCCACGAGAAACAGGGCCTTGGGCCGCTCGCGGAACACCCACCAGCCGACCAGGGTCACCACCACGGGCGTCAGATTGGTCAGGGTGGTGGCATTGGCCACCGAGGTCAGGGCGATGCTGTAGTGCCAGAAGCCCAGGTCGAACACGAGCATCACGCCCGCCAGCACCATCCAGTTCGACGGCCGGCCGACGCCTTCTCCGCCCGGCCGGGCGGTCATGACCAGCAGCCACGGCAGGGCGAAGGCGAAGCGCCAGAAGCCCGCGGCGGCCGGTCCCGCGTCCGAGAGGCGGACGAGGATCGGGGCGAGGCCCAGCACCACG
>Ga0187843_10000032_pt1 | contig 121229 bp, 117 predicted proteins | sample SpaLakP09_SKY_43_FD_134516 | JGI IMG/M metagenome (GOLD analysis project Ga0187843, IMG submission 134516) | Oligotrophic lake water microbial communities from Sparkling Lake, Wisconsin, USA - SP09_SKY_43 | ecosystem: Environmental > Aquatic > Freshwater > Lake | place: USA: Sparkling Lake...
CCATCGCCTTTGGAAAAACTGTGAGCGACAATTGAATACCAGCTTGCAATTCGTTAATTTGGCATTCCTCACTTTGCTCTTGCGGCGGGGGTGATCAAAAAAGATCTCGAACAGGCTCTAAGAGGATGTGAATGTTTGACGCGACCAATGCCAGTTCATATAAAGCGGCTGAACGCCTGATAGCCGATGCTGCGGCCACGAACGCAGCCACCTTGCATTGAACAGTTTGCGCATTACACAATTGCCTCCCAGCCTCGCCCAACTCAAGCAGCTTGAGTCACTGGAACTAGAACAATGTCCGTGGCTGACTGATTTAAGTATTCTGCAATCGCTGCCACAATTGCGCAGCCTTGTCGTGAATAGCTCTCGGTTGACCGATATCAAACCGCTTGAAGCACTCAACAGCTTGCAGTCGCTCGACCTGTCGGGATGCGCGCTTGTTACCGATTGTACTCCGCTTAAGGCGCTTAGCAATTTGCAGTCGCTCGACCTGTCGGGATGCGAGCTTATTACCGATCTCACTCATCTTGAGATGCTCAACAGCTTGCATTCACTCAACATGGTTGGTTGCGGACGGATCACTGATTTTGCACCGTTTCAAACGCTTACCAACTTGGAGTCAATCGATCTTTCGTGGTCTGAGAACGTCACCGATCGTACGCCACTCAAGGCGCTCACTAACTTGCGGTCGCTTGACTTGTCTGAGTGTAGAGAGTTCACCAATTTAGCCTCGCTCCAAGCACTCATCAGCTTGCAATTACTTAATTTGGCGGGGTGTGGGAAGATCGCTGACCTAAAACCTCTAAAAGCGCTTACCGGCTTGAATGCAGTCACTCTATCAGGGTATGGAGAAATCACCGACATCACTCCGCTCCAAACCCTCACTAACTTGAAATCACTCTGCCTTGAAGGAGAACAGATCGCCGATCTTACCGCACTACAAGGGTTCACAAGCTTACAGTCACTTGCCATTTTAGGTGGTGAACATATCACCGATATCGCCCCGCTCAAAGTGCTCACCGGTTTGCAGTCACTTGACCTTTCAGGGGTTGGGGAAATCATTGATCTCACTCCGCTCAAAACGCTCACCAACTTACGATCACTCGATCTGTCGGATTGCAGAAAAGTCGCAGATATCACACCGCTCGAATCGCTCGTCAACTTGCAGTCACTTAACCTTATGTGGTGCAGAGAGATTTTCGACCTTTCCCCACTCCACATACTCACCAGCTTGCTGTCACTCGATTTGTATCATTGCAACAAGATCACCGACCTGACTCCTCTCCAAGAACTCGTTAACTTGCAGTCACTCGACCTTTCGTCGTGCAGAGAGATCACCGACCTCACTCCGCTCCAAGCACTTACTAACTTGCAGTCACTCAACCTGTCGAACTGCGAAAAGATTACGGACCTCACTCCGCTCCAAGCACTTACTAACTTGCAGTCACTCAATCTGTCGAATTGCGAAAAGATTACGGACCTCACTCCGCTCCAAGCGTTCACTAACTTGCAGTCACTCAACTTGTCGAACTGCGAAAAGATTACGGACCTCACTCCGCTCCAAGCGCTCACTAACTTGCAGTCACTTAACCTGTCGGATTGTAAAAAAATCACCGACATTACATCCGTTTCGGATCAGAAAAACCTGACTTCGTTGCACCTGAAAGGGACGACTGTGTCAGTGGACGCTGGACTGTTAGAGAAATTTTCCCAGATCAATTTCCTCTCGCTTTCTAGATTGCAACGAAGTGAAGACCTTTTTGTTTTGCCACATCTCACCTATTTGAGTTGCAACTCTAATAATCCACCTCGTTTCGATGATGTACCTGTCGAACTGTTGGATACCAACCAAAATCTGCTTGACCGACTTGTCCCATGGCAGCAAGATTGCATCAACAATGGCACGGCATCTGTCAATGAGATCAAACTTTTCATACTGGGCAATGGCAGGGTGGGCAAGACGCAGTTAGCCCGCAGGCTGCAAGGAATGGATTTTGATAACAACGTGCCAAGCACGCACGGTATTCAATTGGGGCGGTTTAAATTATTGTCCGCTGAGAGGGAACAGCCTGAACTCAATGCGTGCCTATGGGATTTTGGCGGGCAAGATATTTATCTTGGCACACACGGCTTGTTTTTGGATGAACAAGCCATCTATGTACTGGCATGGAATCCAGAACAAGAAAACGATGAAGAGTTCATGGAAAATGGCGTGCCGATGCGCAATCGCCCAATCGCCTATTGGTTGGCCTATATTCAGGCGCATGCTGGCGATGATGTGCCGATCATCGTAGTACAAACCCAGTGCGACAAGGTAAGTGATGAAGTAAACCCACTTGTGCCACGCGACCATCGTTTCACGCAATTGCGTCAATGTGGCAGCAGTTCGCAAGTAGGGCATGGTCTCGAACAGCTTTGGTCACAATTGCATCGTGCTGGGAGCTTGTTACGTGAACGCCACGGGGCGATCAAAATACCGAAAAACTGGGCAGCCCTGGCTGATTTGGCACAGACCAAACATGATGAAGGTGAAAAAATCTTATCTTTCGGCGAATTCAGTCAACACTGCTCAGCGTCGCGTAGCATTGCTCCAACTGGTTTGTTGGCTGATTACCTGCACCGGCGCGGCAAGGTATTCTGGCGGGAAGGGGCTTTCGATAATAATTTGATTCTTGATCAGCAGTGGGCCTTACAAGGCATTTATGCCTTGCTCACACGCGACCAACTGCTGCCTATGCTGCGACAGCAACATGGCCGCTTTACTGCCACCCAATTGGCTGCAACTGTTTGGCAAGACTATAAATCCAGCGAACAGGCCCTTTTTCTGGAGCTGATGCAACAATGTGGAACTTGTTTTGCAGTGGATGATGTCCACTACATTGCGCCAGAACTGCTACCCCCTTTGCAAGAACGAAAAAATGCCGTCGATCGCATCTGGCGCGGAGCCGAAGCTGCAGCCTCTGTTAAATTGAGATATGAATTTTTGCATGAGGGTATTGTGCGGGCAATGCTGTGTAAAATCGGTAGAAAAGCAGGCGATGCTGCCGTGTACTGGCGCAATGGTGTCTGCTATTACGACCTGGGCGCTGGCGGAGCAGTATGTGTCCGTGCCGATTGGGACATGGAGCAAACCGATACTCACAGAGGTGAGATATCGATAGAAGTGGAAGGGGGGCAAGCCAGCACAGTAGCACAACATCTGGTTGATTCCATCAGTTCACTACGGCTGCGCGAGAAGCCGGAAGTTCAATGGTTGAAAGGTGAATACAGGGAAAAACCAGATGTCGAATCACGCCAGGCATCGGCAGGACCATTTGAGAAGATCGCCCCTGACCCAAACCTGGGGGGACGTGCATCCTTAACTGGGGAAGAAAACAATTTCTGCATGAAAAGCGCAGTACCGCAACGCATCTTGTCCATGGCGACCGAATGGAATTCAAATCATGGTGGGCTTTCTACCTTCAATCGTGAGCTCTGTCTTGCTTTAGCAAAGCAGGGGCTTACAGTATGTTGTGCAGTTACCAGCGCAACCAAGGAAGAAATAGGTCAAGCCGCCGGACAAGGCGTCACGCTAGTCGTGGCAAATGCCACTGGGGATGATACTCATGCCGGGCTGCATCGCAAGCTTCCACTGCCGGTTGGGTTTACACCGGATGTTATTATCGGTCACGGACGCATTACGGGACACGCTGCACGATCGCAACAGGTAGATCATTTCACTAGCGCGGCACGCATTCACTTCCTGCACATGGCGGCAGGTGATATTGAATGGTACAAAGGTAAAGACGATGCCGCTCAAACTTCGGAAGATCGCGATGCACAAGAGCGTAATTTGATGGAAGGTGCGGCGCTGGTTGCGGCAGTGGGGCCGCGTTTGGAGCGGCACGCAAAAGACTTGCTGAATGGCTTGGAGAAAGAAAAACGTGCCAAGACCATCAACTTCTTGCCTGGTTTTCGAAATGCAGAGTCCCACACTGCCGAGCATGTAAAGAACAAATGCCTGATGCTATGCCGTGCCGATGATGCAGAGTTGAAAGGCGTTGACATTGCTGCACAAACCTTAGCAAACATTGACCATTTGCAGTTGAAGTATGCTCCTGAACTCGTCATTCGCGGTGCAACATCCAATACAGGTACAAAGTTGCAGCAAGAGCTTTCGGCTAAATACAAAGGGCTTGATGTCAAAGTGCAGGAGTACACTGCAGACAGTGGTGTCATAGATGGTGATATTCGGAGCGCATCACTGCTATTGATGCCCTCACGGACTGAGGGCTTTGGCCTTGTCGCTCTGGAAGCACTGCGACTGGGCACACCTATTCTGGTTAGCAGTGAGACCGGATTCGCAGAAATGTTGGAGTCACTGTTAGCGCCGGACGAGCTTAACCATTATGTCGTTGACACACCAAAAAACGACCACGAGGCAGCTATAAAAAACTGGCAAGAACAAATCACTTTCCAACTACGGGATGTTGGCGCCGCAGTCGAACGGACAAAAAAATTAGTTGAATTGCTGGAGATAGAGCTAACTTGGGAAAAATCCTGCGAGAATTTATTCCAGGCTTTGTCGAACTGAAAATTAGGTGCGCGCACCTGAAGGTCTTTTTTTGCATACCTTTTTTGGCGAAAAAAGGCGGTTAGCTGCCAGTCTACCAACGGTCTGCAATTTTAAATGAAGTACGAAGAGGATTAAAAACCAGGCCAAAGCAACACCTCTTGCTGAAGTGATATGGTTAATCAAAGGCTGATGTCAGGTTAATAAGCACCAGCCCAACCAGCTACTCCAAATCCGCCTTATCAAGATAAATCGTCCCCTTAACACCAGCCCGTTTATCCACCTTGCCTTGCAAGACTTGTAAAAATTCAGCATCACTCAACGCCTGCAATCCCGTCTTCTTCACCGCCACATCAGCCGTCGCCGCAGCCGCATCCACACTGATCGCTAGCACATGATCAAAGTCAGGCCTGCTATCAATTTCCTTCAACAGGAAGCGTTGTGTGCCGCTGCCTATCTGATGATAAACAGCCTGCTTGCTCTCACGCATTTGTGGTGATAGCTGACGGAAGATCAGGGTCTTTTCTACGACGATAGTCGCGTTCTTGTATTCGGTTTTTCCACCTTGTTCAAAATGGCCGAGTACGATATTGGCCTTGAATTGTTTCAAGGGCAGCTTGCTGTCTGCGGCCAACCTGGCGATCTCGAATTGTTCTGGTTCCATGGTCCATAAGAGCAGTTTTTCTTCCAGCCTGGCTTTGAATGCCGCATCAAGTTTTTGATCAAGGCAACGTATCTGCAAGACGACCTGGTAATCATGCGGTGCATGGAACATGGGCAGGTGCGAGACGTACATGCCTTCGCTATTGCCAAACAGGAGCATGCCGTGTACACCCCAGGTGGGGCCGTGTTTGTTTTCTGCATGGGCGTTGAAGATGAAGCAAAAGCTGAGCAGGAATAAAGATAGTAAGCGTTTCATGTCTTCACACCTTCACCAGCAATTTACCGCGATGCTCGCCTGTGAATAAAGAATTCAAGGCGCTCGGCAATTGTTCAAAGCCATCAATGATGGTCTCTTCAAACACCAGCTCACCAGCCTTGACCCAGGGCGAGACGATGGCCAGCATTTCATCCATGCGGTGCAGGTAATCGCGGGCCAGTATGCCTTGTATGGTGGCGCGCTGGTAGAGCATGTGTTGCAGCAGGCGTGGGCCCATTTCCGGCACATCGAGGCCGCCGTTGTACTGGCTGATCTGGCCGCAGATGATGATGCGGGCGCGGCGCTTGATGATGGGGATGATGGCGTCGGTGACCATGCCGCCTACATTGTCGAAATACACATCGACACCGCCTGTGAGTTTGAGTATTTCCTGGCTCAGCGTTTCATCATTGCTGTATGCCTTGTAATCAAGCGCCCAGTCAGCGCCCAGCTTGTCTTTCAGCCATGCACATTTTTCTGCGCCACCGGCTATGCCCAATACCTTGGCACCATGGCGCTTGGCGAATTGCACCACCAGTGAGCCAACTGCTCCTGCTGCTCCAGATATCACGACTACTTCACCGGCATGTGGCTTGCCTGCCTCCGTCAAACCAAACCAGGCAGTTCTGCCCGGCATGCCGAGTACGCCCAGCGCGGTGGAGACGGGGGCAATCGTCGGGTCGATTTTGGTCAGCGCGCTGACATGAAAGCGCGCGTGGCTTTGCCAGCCTGTCATGCCAAATACCCAGTCACCAGCTTTGAGACCGGTGGCATTCGATGCCAGCACTTGGCCGACCACGCCTGCCGCCTGCACGGTATTGAGTGGGTGTGGTTCCGGGTTATAGGTAGGTTTGGCAGACTGGTTGATGCGCATGTAGGGGTCTACGCTGATATAGCGGGCGGCAATCAATACCTCGTCGCGGTCCAGGGATGTATCGAGGGGCTGGCTGCGCAATTCATAGTGTTCATTACTGACGATGCCAGTCGGATGGCGGCTGTATATCCATTGTTGGTGTACGACGTTTTCAGTGCTGGTCATGGCGGGATCAAGTTGAGTAAGAGATGGTGACATGGTAGGTCTGTTAAAATGTCTCGTAAAGCAATATAAATTCACTTTTAAAGTCCAAATTGGAAATTTAGACGGAGATCAAGCAAAATGAACTTGATAGACCTGAAAATCTTTGCCTGCGTGGCAAGACATCCATCACAGGGGGCAGCGGCGCAGGAGTTGCATTTGACACCGTCGGCAGTGTCGAAAGCCTTGCGCAGGCTGGAAGGCGATCTGGATACGGTGCTGTTTGACCGGTCCGCCAAGCAACTCAATCTGAATGCAAGCGGCCAGCGCATGCTGGAGTTTGCCCGCAATATGCTGGCCATGGCTGAACAGGCCAGGGCTGACATGGGCGGTAAGCAGGCCAGCTTCAGTTGCCGCGTGGCTGGCCCGGCGATTTTGCTGTGGCGGCATACCGGGCAACTGGCCAGGGCCATGGCGGCTTACCCGGCAGCGGACTTGCATATGAGCAGCATGTATGAAGAAGATGCCCTGGCTGCACTGTCCCGTGGCGAAGCCAATACGGCATTGGTGACGGCAGAAGTGCTGGATGGCCGGGCAGCATACTGGTCGCCAGAGTGGCAAAGCCTGTCGCTGGGGGCATTGAATTTGCAGTTGTTGGCTGGTTTGCAACATCCGCTGGTGTTGTCTACGCCTGAGCAGGCTGGTGCATTGGAAGTCAGCAGCAGCCAGATGCTGGCGCATGATTTTGTCAGCCCCACGCGTTCCTTGTTTTGTGGCAAACAGCGCGGCAAGCGTTCAGATGGCTGGCGTGACGACCAGTTGCCGCGCAAGATTGCTTACTGGATGGATGATTTGCAGTTATTACTTTCCATGCTCAAATCAGGCAAGGCGCTGGCCTATCTGCCCGATTTTGCTCTGGCTGATACTGAACTGGTCCGGCTGGAAGTGGTAGATTGCGGTTTTAGCTGTAGCGAAGAAGTGCATCTGGTCTGGAATGCCAGCACGGCTGCGCAATGGCAACTGGAGCTGGTGGCCGCTCTCAAAGATCAGTCCAGCAAGGCCTGATTTTGGCGATAAGGCAAGGCTTTGGCCTGGGGATAGGCTACAATTCTCCCTGATGATACCAATAGCTATGCATGCATGAGGTTAAGAAAATGAGCAATACCACCCATTTTGGTTATACCACCGTAGAAGAAGACCAAAAAGTCCATAAGGTTGCGGAAGTCTTTCATTCTGTCGCCGCCAAATATGATGTCATGAATGACATGATGTCGGCTGGCTTGCACAGAGTATGGAAGATTTTCACCGTCGCTCAAGCGGGCGTGCGCCCTGGCGCTTCAAGGTGCTCGATATTGCTGGTGGTACGGGTGACCTGACCAAGGAATTTGTGCGTCAGGCGGGCAAGACTGGTGAAGTCTGGCATACCGATATCAACGAATCCATGCTCAGGGTAGGGCGTGACCGCCTCTTGAATAAGGGCATGATCACCCCCACCTTGTTATGCGACGCAGAAAAATTACCTTTCCAGGATAATTACTTTGACAGAGTGACTGTGGCGTTTGGTTTGCGCAATATGACACACAAGGATCAGGCATTGGCAGAAATGCAGCGTGTCTTGAAGCCGGGTGGCAAATTGCTAGTGCTGGAATTCTCCAAAGTACCGGAAATTCTGCAAAAACCGTATGACCTGTATTCTTTCAAGGTCTTGCCCTGGATGGGGCAAAAGATCGCTGGCGATGCTGACAGCTATAAGTACCTTGCTGAATCGATACGCATGCATCCCGATCAGGAAACCCTGAAAACGATGATGGAAACAGCAGGTTTGGAAAGTGTGCAATATTTTAATTTGACGGCAGGTGTGGCTGCATTGCACACAGGTATCAAGTATTGAAGTAATAGATTTGAAGAAAATACGCTTTGAAATAATCTGGAAACAAACAGGAGTCGAATGATGAAAAAATTTCTGATCGCCATGCTGGTCGTTGCAAGCACGATGACTATGTCATCCTTTGACGCAGAAGCCAAGCGACTTGGTAGCGGCAGTTCGATAGGCAAGCAATCGAATAATGTGTCACGCCAGGCAACGCCGGCAGCGGCACCTTCACATAATGCCGCTACGCCAGCGGCAACACCTGCTGCTACGCCTGCTGTAGCACCGCCCAAGCCTGGCATCCCATGGAAGGGTATTGCCGGTGGTTTGATCGGAGGCGCCTTGCTGGCTGCAGCCTTGTCTCATCTGGGTCTGGGTGGTGCGCTCGCCAGCATGCTGGGTAGTTTACTGACTTTCGCCCTGATTGGTCTGGCAATATTCTTTGTCGTGCGTTTCTTCCGCAATCGGAACCGCCAGGGTACGGGTAATGGCTTTAACCAGCCAGCTTTTGCCGGAGCCCCATCTATGCCGTCAGCAGCACCTGAACCTATGGCATTCCAGAACAATGCGCCGGGTTCTTCAGGCAGCAACCTGGGTAGTAATGTTGGTAACGCTAACTGGACTATCCCGGCAGACTTTGATGTGCCTGGCTTCCTGCGTAATGCCAAGACTTATTTCATCCGCCTGCAAGCGGCATGGGATAAGGCTGACATCAATGATTTGCGTGAATTCACCACGGCAGAAATGTATGCAGAACTGAAATTGCAAATCCAGGAACGTGGCGCGTCTTCCAATGTGACGGATGTCGTCACCCTGAATGCAGATATGCTGGGCGTGGAAACCACGGCTACAGAGTATCTGGCCAGCGTCAAGTTCAGCGGCGTGATCAAGGAATCAGCAAGCGCACCAGCAGAAGCCTTTACTGAAGTTTGGAATTTGTCCAAGTCAGTCAATGGCCAGGGGGGTTGGGTATTAGCCGGTATTCAGCAAATGTAAGCAAGGACTCACGCAAAACCGCCCGGCGACCTTGCAGCGCCTAGCCGTACTAATACTCTACTGCCGTCGTCGCTGCAGTCTTGCTGGAATAATTTTGCGAGAGTCCTTGAAAGAGTTTGATGCTACGCAGCGATGCTCGCTGCGATTAGCTGTTAAACTGGAAGCCGCCCCGCGAATTGCCGGGCGGTTTTTTATTTGCACGATTTTTGCATGATATTTCCGGCTGAGGATTCCATGCTGGCCAGGTATTTTGTAATTGCCCTGATTTGAACATGATTTCCATTGCACACTTTATCAATCATCTGCTGGCACAAGAAAGCTGGGCCAGGAACAAGCTCTTGCCACATTCGGGCAAGATTGCCTGTATAGACTTGCAAACCATGCAATTACGCCTCAAAGTCGCGCCAGATGGCCTGCTGGAAAGCGCCGCTGCCGGTGAACGGGTGCAAGTGACCATCTACGTCAAACTCAGTGACTTGCCGCTGATAGCGCAAAACCGTGAGCGTGCTTTTACTTATGTCAAAATTGAAGGTGATGCGGACTTTGCCAACACTATTTCCAATCTCAGCCAGAATTTGCGCTGGGAAGCGGAAGAAGATCTGAGCAAACTGTTTGGTGACGTGGCAGCAGTCCGCATGGTGGGCTTGGCCAAATCCCTGCACCAGACTGCGCTGGAAACCCATCAGAAAATCCAGGAGAATTTGGCAGAATATTTTTTGGAAGAAAACCCCATGCTGGTGCGGCCCAAGGCCGTGCAGGGCTTTAGTACCGAAGTCAACAAGACGCGGGATGATGTCGAGCGTCTTATTAAGCGCATCGAAAAACTGGAAAGGTTGCGCGGATGATATTGAAGTTTCTGAGGCTGGCAAAAATTATACGTATCGCCATCAAATATGGCATAGATGAAATCGCAATTTCCGGTTTATCGGTGCCACGCACCGCGCGCCTGATAGACATATTGATATTTTGGCGGGACATCTCGGCCCCGCGTGGCGAGCGCTTGCGCAAGGCTTTGGAAGAGCTCGGCCCCATTTTCGTCAAATTTGGCCAGGTATTGTCAACCCGGCGTGATCTCATGCCCTTTGATATTGCCGAAGAACTGGCGCACTTGCAAGACCGCGTACCCTCCTTTGACCCTGATCTGGCGATAGCGCAAATCAAAAAATCTTTGGGCGCGCATCCTGATCAGTTGTTTGCCAGTTTTGAGCGCGTCCCAGTGGCTTCGGCATCCATTGCCCAGGTGCATTTCGCGACATTGAAAGATGGCCGCGAAGTTGCCGTCAAGGTACTGCGGCCAGGCATGAAAGAGGTTATTGATGATGACGTCGCCCTCATGCAAATTGCTGCCGGCTGGCTGGAAGCTTTATGGGCCGATGGCAAGCGGCTGAAAGCTAAAGAAGTGGTCGGCGAGTTTGACAAATACCTGCACGATGAACTCGATCTCATGCGAGAGGCGGCCAATGGCAGCCAGTTGCGCCGCAATTTTGCCGACTCGGATTTGCTGATGGTACCAGAGATGCACTGGGATTATTGCTCGTCGTCGGTCATCGTCATGGAACGCATGCATGGCATACCGATTTCGCAACTGGATAAATTGCGCGAAGCGGGTGTCGATCTTGGCAAACTCTCGCGTGATGGCGTCACCATCTTCTTTACCCAGGTGTTTCGCGATGGTTTTTTTCATGCGGATATGCACCCCGGTAATATCCTGGTATCGACGGCACCTGCTACCCTGGGCCGTTATATCGCACTGGATTTTGGCATCGTTGGCACCCTCAATGATTTCGACAAGGACTACCTGTCGCAAAACTTTCTGGCCTTCTTCCGCCGCGATTACAAGCGCGTGGCAGAAGCACATATAGAGTCAGGCTGGGCGCCCAAGGATACCCGGGTAGATGAACTTGAAGCGGCAGTGCGCGCCTGTTGCGAACCTATTTTTGACCGCCCTTTGAAAGACATTTCTTTTGGCCAGGTCTTGCTGCGTCTGTTCCAGACTTCACGCCGTTTCAATGTTGAAGTGCAACCCCAACTGGTGCTGCTGCAAAAAACCTTGCTCAATATCGAGGGCCTGGGCCGTCAGCTCGACCCTGATCTGGATTTGTGGAAAACCGCCAAACCTTATCTGGAACGCTGGATGAGTGAGCAGGTAGGCTGGCGCGGCCTGATAGATAAACTCAAGGACGAAGCTCCGCGCTATAGTCACATCTTCCCGCAATTGCCACGTCTGGCACACCAGGCTCTGACACGTGCTGCCGAACCTGGGCATAGCGATGAAATGCTGATGGCTTTGTTGACAGAGCAAAGACGCACCAATCGCCTGTTGCGCACTATCGTGTACTTTGGTGCTGGCCTGTTTTCTGGCGTTGTGGTGGCGCAATTGCTGCTGCATTTCTATTTCAAAATTGGATAGATGCAGTATGGCTGATTTCCTGAACCGCGATCCGCGTAACCCGCAATTCTGGGATGAGCGTTTTGAAAAAAACTTCACGCCCTGGGACAAGGGTAATGTTCCGGCGGATTTACAAGCCTTCATGCAGACTGCTGCCGGGCCTATGAATACGCTGATTCCTGGTTGTGGCAATGGCTACGAAGCTGCTTTTCTGGCACAGGCAGGCTGGCCGGTGGTGGCTATCGACTTTTCCCCTGCTGCCGTGCGTAGCGCGCAAGCGGCGATAGGTGAGTGGGGCAAGCATGTCATCGAGGCAGATTTTTTTGCCTACACACCAGCACAGCCGCTGGGCCTGATTTATGAGCGCGCCTTCTTTTGTGCACTACCACCAGCCATGCGGGCAGATATCGTCAAGCGCTGGGCGACACTTTTGCCGGCAGATGCCTTGCTGGCAGGTTATTTCTTCTTTGATGATGCGCCAGATGCCTCGCTGAAAGGGCCACCGTTCACCATACACAGCGCTGCATTCCGCGAATTGATGTCGCCGTATTTTGCTTTGCTTGAAGAACGTGCTGTCAGTGATTCCATACCCGTGTTTGCGGGCAAGGAGTGGTGGCAGGTATGGAAGCGCTTGTAACATCGAAGCTTGGGCTAGGTTAATTAGGCCTGGCCCAATCTACCATCCCCCACAGGCACATCACTTGCTTGCCATTCCCTCACACTGACCAGGTCATAAGCCGGTCACCTCCATGATTCACTCTCCCTCATGGCATGCGCCTCTTGAAAGGGAATAGAATGAATAAAACAGTCACACTGGCATTGCAAGGCGGCGGATCACATGGCGCACTGACTTGGGGCGTTCTGGATCGTTTGCTCGAAGATGGGCGCATCAGCATAGAGGCGATCAGCGGTTCCAGTGCAGGGGCCATGAATGCGGTGGCGCTGGCACATGGTTATCTCCAGGGTGGGGCAGATGGTGCCAGAGAGTCACTGAAAAATTTCTGGGATAGCGTCGCCAGCAGTTCCCCCTTTAGCTCAGTCATGGATGAACATGCGCTGACGGCTGATATTGCGACGCAATCTGAACTGCCAGCCGCCATGAAGCATTTGTTTTCCTGGGCGCGTTTCTTTTCTCCTAGCCAACTCAATCCCTTTGACATCAACCCCTTGCGCGATATCCTGGCGGCGCAGATAGACTTTGAACGCTTGCGTCAGCAACCTGGCATTGAGCTCTTCATCGCCACGACACAGGTCAGTACTGGTAGCTTGAAACTGTTTCGCAACCGCCAGATGAGCCTGGATGTCTTGCTGGCTTCAGCCTGCCTGCCCATGATACACAGGGCGGTCGAGATAGACGGCGAGGCATACTGGGATGGTGGCCTGACCGCCAACCCGCCTTTATTCCCGCTGGTGCATAAATGCGTCGCACACGATCTCATCGCCGTCCTGCTGCATGCTCAGCCCAGGGTGCAAGTGCCCTCAACAGTCAGCGAAATCTGGCATCGCCTGACTGAGATGGGTTTCAGTTCCACCTTTCACACTGAATTGCAGGGCTTGTTGCTGGCAAAGCGCGAAGCAGATCGTGGCTGGCTGACCTGGGGCAGGCTGGAACGTCGTCTGCGCAAATTGAACCTGCATGTGATTGCTGCACCTGAACTCATGAGCCAGTTAAGCAGCCACAGCAAAATGAATGCACAGGCGGCTTTTTTGCACAGCCTGCATGCAGAGGGCAGGGCAAGGGCGCAAGTCTGGCTGGATCAGCATTTCCAGCAACTGGGGCAATATTCCAGCTTCAGGATGGCGCATCTGTTTCGCTAGCACCTGAGGCCGCGCTGGTGTTACCATCATCAGGTTTTCACTGGTATCCATAGATAGACATGCGCCTCTTCAAGTCCGCTTCCGACCTTACGCATTTAAACGGCATCCCGTTACAGGCAGATACCGTCCAGACGCTGCTTAGTGCAGCAGACTACCGCAACACTTTGCTGGCAAAAATTGCCGCTGCCAGGCACAGGATATATTTATGCAGCCTGTACCTGCAAAATGATGAAGCAGGCGCTGAGATCTTGCAGGCACTATATGCCGCCAAGGCTGCCCGCCCTGAGCTCGATATTGCTGTCCTGGTCGACTGGCACCGGGCGCAACGGGGTTTGATTGGTGCTGCAAAAAGTGGCGGCAATGCAGCCTGGTATCAAGAGACCAGCAAGGCAAATGCCTATGCTGTGCCGCTGTATGGAATACCGGTACAAACCCGCGAATTATTTGGTGTGCTGCATTTGAAAGGCTTCGTCATTGATGATGAAGTCATCTATAGCGGTGCCAGCCTGAACAATGTGTATCTGCACAAACAAGACAAATACCGTCATGACCGTTACCTGCTGATCCATAACAAAGTGCTGGCCAACTGCATGGTGCAATTCATCCGTGAACACTTGTTATCTGCCGCTGCCGTGCACAGGCTGGATATGCCTGAGATACCCGCTACGCGTAGCATACGCCGCGAAATCAAGCAGTTCAGGAGTAAGCTGAAAAGCGCCCGTTATGACTGCAACATGGCCGAACAAGAATACGACAGACATCGCCTGAGTGTGACGCCGCTGGTGGGCGTCGGCAAAAATAATCCGCTCAACAAAGTCATTTGCCAGTTGCTGTCTGCCAGCAAGACGCAGATCACCATCTGCACGCCTTACTTCAATTTCCCGCTGGCGGTCACCCGTGAAATCAACCGCGCCCTGAAGCGCGGAGTGCGCATTTGCGTCATCGTTGGCGACAAGACTGCCAATGATTTCTTCATCCCGCCTCAAGAACCTTTCAAGGTCATCGCAGCCTTGCCGTATCTGTATGAGGTCAATCTGCGCCGCTTTGCCAAATCCCATCAGGCAGACATCAGCAGCGGGCAATTGCAACTGCGCCTGTGGAAGGATGATGATAATACCTACCATCTCAAAGGCATGTGGATAGACCAGGATTATGCCCTCATGACCGGCAATAACCTCAACCCGCGCGCCTTTCGCCTCGACCTGGAAAATGCCTTGCTGATCCATGATCCGCAGCATGAATTGCGGCAGCAAAGACAAGATGAGTTGAACAGCATCATGGAAAAAACGGCGGTCATCACGCACTATCGTGAGCTGGAAAAAAACACTGATTACCCTGATCCTGTACGCAAATTGCTGGGGCGGCTTAGTGGCACGCGGCTGGACCGGCTGGCGTATCGGGTGTTGTAGCCTGAATTTTGCAATTTTCCTGCTAAAGTTAAATAGTCTTTAAGTTACTAAATATTCACTGCATCGCTGGCCCGAGGTTGTACTATCCTGTTGATACACTTCTTGGTATTTTCATAATTGTACATGGGGGCTGGCATGAAGCGCATCTTACTGACGGGATTTGATCCCTTTGGCGGCGAGCAAAGCAATCCCTCGTGGGAAGTCGTGCGCAGACTGGATGGTTTGCTGATAGGCGACAGCCACCAGATCGTCAGTGCCCGCCTGCCTTGTGAATTCGTGAATTCATTGTTGATATTGGATGTTGCGCTCAGGCAGCATCAGCCAGCTATCGTGATTTGCCTGGGGCAGGCTGGGGGGCGGGCGGATATCAGCCTGGAGCGCATCGCCATCAATGTCGATGACGCCCGCATGTCTGACAATGCCGGTGCACAACCTGTCGATGTGCCGGTGGTGTCAGGTGGCCCGGCTGCCTATTTCAGCAGCTTGCCCATCAAGGCAATAGCACAGGAATTGCATCTGAGCGGGATACCGGCCTCCATATCACAAACCGCAGGCACTTTTGTCTGCAACCATGTGTTCTATGGCCTGATGCACATGGCAAGCAGCATGGATTGCATACAAAGGGCAGGTTTTATCCACATCCCTTATTTGCCGGAACAGGCGGTTGCTCATACTGGTGCGGCCAGCATGCCGCTGGAAATGTTGAAGACAGCAGTCTTGAAAGTGCTGGAAAGTGTATTAAAAACCGACAAAGACTTGCGCATTGCCGGTGGGGCTACTCACTAAAGTGCTGGATACTGGCTGATGCCGCTTGAATCTTTAGCGCAGCTTGGTCATGCCAGACTGCCTGCCTTGAAAACCTTCGGCGTCCAGATTTTTGTTTGCCTCAGTGTCTTCGCAAATCTGGGTGTCATTCACCGCTTTGCTTTTCTCTGCAGCCTTGGCTGCCGCTTCGATTTTTTCGGCAGGCAGGTTCTTTTCCACTTTTTTAACCAGCACTTCTGCCGCAGGGGCATAAGGTCGGAAGTATGAAATCAGCTGTGCATCCAGATTGGATACTGCCAAAGGCGCAGCATTGCCAACCAGCATGGCACCCAGCAGAGAGCTGGCAAGTCCAAGCTTCACCAGCAAATTCAGTCTCGTTTTCATTTTTATATTCCTTATTGTCTACCGCAGGGCTTTTGCAGAATGGCAGTCTTGCTATGATAAATGCAAAGAGCGTGCCAGACATGAAACTGAGCAAAAGCACATACTTAAGTATGTAGGCTGCTGCAAATTCAGCGGCAGACTGTCCGCTTATGCACATCTTTAGCGGACACTGCGGACAGGCCGGACACTTTTTAGTACCAGCAACTACTTGTCAGGATTTTACTCAGCAATACTATTTTGACACATAATTGAACTTCATGAGTAAACCTTTGGGACCAACTGCCCAGCCAGTTTGTGGATTGGCAAAAGCCACCGTATTCACAGGTGTTTTATCCAGCACTTGCCAGGTCTTGCCTGCATCATGCGAAATGCCGGAACCGGCCAGGCCCGCCGCCACATAAGTGCTGCTGGCACCAGGTACGGTAGCGATGACGGACATAAAGCCCTGCGGTGATACCGGGGCTGGCAACCAGGTCTTGCCGCCATCTTCCGTACGCGCCCCATTCAGGCTATCGAGTTGCGGGAGTTTGTAGTCACCACCGACCACCATGCCATCTTTTTCATCCAGAAAAGCGACCGAGAAAGCACCCTTGCTGGCAACAACAGCAGGTATAGGCAGGTTGGCCACTGACCAGCTCATGCCTGCATCGGTACTGGCAAACACGCGCGCCCGTTCAGCACTGCCACTGACCAGCCAGGCTTGCTTGTTGCCATAAGTTGCGAGGCAAGTGCCACTGGCAGCAAACGCACCTTCATTGGTCAGTGCAGCCAAACCCGCATGGCGGCGTACTTGCCAGTTCTGGCCACCGTCAGACGTCAACAAGACCTGGAACTGGCCATCGACAGCATCACCAAATATCATCCCCTGCTTGCCATCAACAAAAGAGATCGCATCCCAGAACCCTGTACTGGCTTCATTGGTCTTCAGCAATTTCCAGCTGGCACCACCATCGCTGGTTTCGTAGAGACGTGACAAAGCGCCTGGCCCGGCACTCATGGCGATGGCATGCTGGGCATTAAAGCCATGGATGTCACGAAAATCCAGGCCATCTGCATCTGCTACCTGCATGCTGTGCCAGTGTTCACCGTCAATGGTACGCAAGATGGTGGCTTTGGCACCGCTGGCCCAGGCGACTTTGGTGCTAACCACGGACAAGCCGCGCAACTCAACTTCGGTGCCGCTGTTTTGTGTTATCCAGGCCTCTGCGGCTGACGCACAATACATCGTGCTGGACAAGACTGCAAAAGCGATGGCGGCGAGTTTCATGGGCTGATGGACGGGAAATAATCGTGGCGCTATTAGACCCCTTTATTTGGGTGCCAGCAAGCGTAAAAAATTCGCATTCATGGTGTTCAGGGTTTCTTGCAATAGAGACCGCAAACCCGAAGACGCATTGCCGGAGCTGATACTGGAACTAAAATTGGCTTGCTGCTCCAGTTGCTGCATTTGCCGTATGGTGGCGAGCGCTGCGGCGCTGATGCCATCGTCCGCTTGCAAGGCAGCGTGCTCGCCCTTGAGGGCAGTCAGTTCGCGTAATTGCGCGACTTCAATTTGCGCCTGGCGCACGCGGCTGTTGCTGGCTATGCCCAGTTTCAGCAGGTATTCGTCGGCATTCAACCTGGCATCGACATCGGTGTGGCTGGTGAACTTGACGATGATGGCGACCAGTTCTATCGTTAAAAACCACAACAGCCACCAGATGAATTGCAGGCGTCTGTGTACATCGTTTTGCAGCATGTCCCAGGTGGCGGCAAAGTCGGCAGCGAAACCGGCGTGCGATGCGGCCTGTATATATGCTGAATGGGTTTTTTCCAGTGCCTGTGCATCGGACCTGGCTTTGTTGACTATCGTATTGGCTTGATGACGCTCTTCTGCCAGTTGCGCTTTCTCAGCCAGTTTTTCTTTGCGCCAGGCGATCAGGGTCTGGTTGATGTCCTGTTCTTGTCGCAGGCATCTGACCCTGGCGGCGGTGATGCGATTTTGTGCGGCGCTGATTTTTTGTTCCAGTAAGACAGCTTCTGCAGGCAAGGCTACCGTCATGGCTTTGCGCCAGTTGGCGATCTGCCCATTGCTGCGGCGTTCTTCGGTTTTTGCCAGCTCACGCAGAGTCTGTAATTGCTGGCGCATTTCTGCCATTTGTGGCGGTTCGCCATACAGTTTTTCTTCTGCCTTTTTCAGCTTGTCATCCAGCGCTACTACATCTTGCTGCAGGGCTGGCAAGCCAGTTGCCTGTTGCGCACTTTGCAGGTTGTGTATCAGGCGGCTGCGTTCCAGCTCGCCAGTTTTTACCGTGATTTCGGCACGGTTGCTGTCGACATAAAAAGGGTAGACCATGGTAATCGCCGACAGCAGGGCCAGCAGGCTGCGCCAGAACAGGCCCATGCTCTTCGCACCCCAACTGGCATCTGACTGTATCGACATGATCATCTGTCGTTCCAGGCACCACTGGAATACTGCCCACAGGCAACCGGCGATGATGGCACCCGAACTGCTGACATTCACCATGGTCGCCAGCATATGCGCCATGCCATAACCGGCAAACACGGCAAAGAAAATCACCAGTGCGCCTATGCCAAAATACTTGTGGCGGCCACGTGCATACAGGTAATTGCCATCGCTGTCCTGGGCGTCCAGTACCTTGAGGCTGACTGCTGCCGACAGGGCCAGCAGGGACTTGCTGGCGTGTATCAGGGCCTGCATAAAAGCGTGATGATTGTAATAGCGCATGCTTTACATATTCCTGAACAAGACCATGAAGGGCTGGCTGACACTTAGTGTCTCTGGCCGTGTTTTGAGTTTGACCAGGCCTTTACCTGTATCGTCGCGGCTGACGGAGGCAATCGCGCGCAGGTTGACGATAGTCGATCTGTGTATCTGCTTGAACATGCTGTTATCCAGCACCTGCAACAAATCGCGTATGGGTTTGCGCAGCAGTGATTCACCCTCGGCGGTCATGACCACGGTGTATTTGCTGTCAGCCTGGAAGTAGGCAATATCGTCGACCATGATGAGCCGGGTTTCCGCACCTACGCTGGCGGTGATCCACACCAGTGGCGCAGGTTTGGGCACATCTGCCGGGCCGCCGCTAAGCTGGCGCACCAGGGCACTGACAGCCTGCAAATCTATCGCGCCAGTCAGTGCCCGCATTTGCAAGCGCTTGACGGTGGCCAGCAACCTGTCCTGGGTAATCGGTTTCAACAGGTAATCGACGGCACCTTTTTCAAAGGCATCGATGGCATACTGGTTATATGCAGTGACGAACACGATCTGGCTGCGCGGGCTGACTTCAGTCATGGCGGCTGCTACTTCCAGGCCACTCAAACCTGGCATGCGGATATCGAGGAACACCACGTCTGGCTGATGCATGGCGATGGCTTCCAGCGCGCTGCCACCATCATCACAGGCCGCTGCAATTTCCAGCTCTGGCCAGGCCAGGCTGAGTTGCTGCAACAAGGCTTCACGCAACAGGCTTTCATCTTCGGCGATGACACATCTAGGCATGTTGCTCTCCCTTCGCTTTAATGACAGGGACTGTGATAGTGGCTGCAACCCCACTGGGGAAATTACCAACCAGCACAAAACCTGCCGCATTGCCATGCGCCAGACGCAAGCGTTCACGCACATTCTTCAAGCCTATGCCAGTACCGCCAATTTCTGTCCCCAGACCATTGCCATCGTCAGCCACAGTGACGGCGACATTGCCTTCATGCTGCCGCGCGATGATCCAGATCGTGCCGCCACCGGTCTTGGGTTCCAGCCCATGCTTGATGGCGTTTTCCACCAGAGTTTGCAGCATCATCATGGGAAAGGGCAGGGCTTTCAATTCTGCTGGCACCTGTATTTGTATATTCAGGCGTGCACCCATGCGTATCTTCATGATGTCGAGATAGGCAATGGAACGTTCCAGTTCTTCACCTATGGTGGAAGCTGTATCTTCAGTGCGTGGCAGGGAGTGGCGCAAGTAAGTAATCAGGTTGCCCAGCATCTGGTCAGCCGCGGCCGGGTCAGCCCGCGTCAATAATTGTGCACTGGCCAGGGTGTTGTACAGGAAGTGCGGTTCTACCTGTGCGTGTAGTAAATTCAGCTTGGCGACCGTCAATTCTTTTTCAGTGACGGATTGCGCAGCGCTGGCTTTTTCCTTGCGCCTGCGTTCTGCTATACGTCGGGTAATGGCGCGGGTAATCGCTTCGGCATTTTCCAGGTTGGTCCCATTGTCGACCAGGAATAAATCTGTCCAGGCTGGCCGTTCTGGTTCGCAAATCAGGGTCAGGCTGCCTATGCCATCGCCCGGTGTGATGGTCGCCAAAATTTGATTACGCTTGGTCGTCAAAAAATCCAGTACTTTTAATTCATCGATGAAATTGGACTGGTAAGGATCTATGCGCTTGATCTTGGCGCGTACTTGCAGGCTGTCCCTGGCACTCTCGGTATCTTCAGCACCTGGCAATTCGCGTATCGCAGCATCGACCAGTTCAAAGGCTTCACTGGCTTCCAGCGGGATCTCTATCTGGCGTCGCTGCCGGTTAGCCAGCGTCAAGGCCGTCACATTGCTGGAAATCAGCCTTACCCTGCGCACATGCGAAAAACTGATACCCATGACCAGTGCCACCAGGCTGAAAGGCAGGAGGATGAACTCACCCGGCAGGTGGTTTCTGAATATCCCGTTAACTATAAAAATAGTGACAAACAGGATCAGTGCGCTCCAGGCAAAACTGGCACGTAAGATAAACCAGATAGTCGTGAACATTGTTATTTCCTTCGTATTTGCGATTGCTGCCAAGAATAATTGCCTGCACGGCTTTCGTCTCGCATTTTCCGACGAAAGCAAAAAAAATCTGATGAATTCAGGAAATAAGGGATCAAAGGCTGTCGGACTGTTTTCGTATGCTAGTAAAAAAACACCTTGTATTTTTACTGTGCGCCACATAGTATTGTGCTGTGCACGACACAGTATTCTTGAAAAGAAGGAATCAAAGACATGTCAGAAGACCGGTTGGACAAAATGCGCCTGGAGCTAAGGCGCGGCGCGCTGGTGCTGGCTGTGCTCGGCTCCTTACGACAGGCGCAGTATGGCTATTCCCTGCGCAAAGCCTTGCTCGACCATGGACTGGATATCGATGAAGGTACTTTGTATCCCCTGGTCAGGCGGCTGGCTGACCAGGGTTTGCTCGACAGTGAATGGCAACAGGGTGTAGGCCGTGAAAGACGCTATTACACCCTGTCGCAAGAAGGTGTGGAATTACTGGAAAAACTCACGCAGGAATGGCAAGCCTTGAATGGCACGCTGACTACTATTTTGGAGACTGGACGATGAATCTGCTGCAAAAATACATACATGCGGTCAAGCTGGAATTGCCGCAGGCGCAAAGAGAAGACATAGGCCGTGAACTGCAGGCCAATATCCTGGATCAACTCGATGCTATCCATGAACAAACCGGCAGGGAAGCCAGCCAGGATGACGTGGCTGCCGTGCTGGAAAAACATGGACACCCGGTCCAGGTAGCAGCCCGCTATGCTCCTGTCACCCCGCTGGTCAGCAGTGAATTGATGCCCGCCTACAAGCTGGTCATGAGCTATGCCCTGGGCATTACCCTGCTGTTACAGACACTGAAAAGTGGCACCGTGTTTTTGGCAGCAACCCATTACAAGGTTTGGCAGGCCCTGATGCAATTGCTGGCTGGCTTTATAGAGCAGGGGGCACTGGTGTTTACCTCGGTGACGCTGGTGTTTTATCTGGCGGCGAAAAGCGGGATGTTGCCCAACTGGGCCAGCAACAAGGGCTGGCGGGTGCAAGACTTGCCTGAGCAGGAACATGACTGGCAACAGATACGCGGTAGCGACATCATCACTGATTTGTCTGGCTGCGGTTTTATCCTGCTGCTGATCTGGCATAAGTACTGGATGGCGGAAGCCAGCTTGCAACAATTGCGGGTGGATTTTTCGCCTGCCATCACAGCGTATCTGCCATGGATGAGTTTGCTGCTGATCGCTTCAGTCGTGTTTGGTATCTGGTGTGCCAGCCAGCCGGTCTGGAGCAAGTTGAAGCTGCAATTGAACATCCTGCAAAACAGCTTGTACGTGATCCTGTTTCTTATCTTTAGCCAGCTGGAAGCTCTCGTCGTCAGCACGGGTACGCCGACGATACTGGATCTGCAACGTCTGGACCAGGGCATACAGTTAGGCTGCCTGGCTTATGCACTGTATCTCGTGTACGAGTGCTGGCGCGATGCTCGGCGCTACAGACTGCTCAGCCAGCAACAGGTGGGCAAGAAAATACCAGCCTGAGTTGCTGGTCCTCTATCGCTGATAGTTGAAAATATGTTATCTTTATCGTGCGTCGCCGGGCTGACATATGGCATGGATGATATGGCATGGATGTGCTGTCCGAAAATATTTATTTCATCAACGAAAAGAGACACCCATTACAGAAAGTGAAGGCCGCATATGGATATCAAGCTTAAGCTCATCAACCGATCGAATGATAGCAATAACTCCAGCGTGGTGATTTTTCAAAAAAATGCCGCAAGCAATTTTAATGAATTGGCCGTTGCCTGGAAGGTGATACAAAATCTCGGCGTTGGTGATAGTCACCCCTTTAGCTTTCCAGTGGCCACCTATGTCTCCGCCAGTGATTCCTGGGGCAATTACACACCTCAACTTACTGCAAAGAATGGCACGCTATTCCAGATGGAACAAACAAATTCGGGTGCGCAACTATCGCAGGCTGGTTGCGCAACAAGTCCGGCACAGATACATGTCGCCAATGCCTTGTCGCAAGGTGCAGTGAATGCCTCTGTTTTTCGGGATGGCACCTTGCTGGCAACCCTGACTTCGATTGCACCGGGACAAAAAGCGGTATTCGAGTTTAAGCCCACCATCTGGATAGGTGTGGAAAGCCAGGTAGAACAGGGGCAAGTCATGAACTCGGCTATCCTATCGAATGTTAATACTGAACTTTCTCTGTTGGGCGTAGCCAGTGCAGACATCATCATGACCGGCGGTGGCCCAGGTGCCAACTCCACACCTTTTTCTTTTGTTCTGGATAATATTCAACATGCCTGAAGTCATGCTCGAGGCTTGTCTTTCGCGATAACTGATACTTACGCCAGAACCTTACCTTAAATTCAAAGGGCCTGACATGGATGTTCAACTGAACTTCATCAATAATTCGAATGACGTCAATAATTCTGATGTCATCATCTTCCAAAAAAATGAGGCAACAGATTTTGACGAATTGTCCGTTGCCTGGATGGTCATCAAATACTGTGGTTTTGGCGACAACCACCCCTTTACTTTTCCCATGAGCATGACTGTCGGCGCGAGTGATTCCTATGGTAACCCTACCCCGCAATTAGAGGCGGAATTTGGAAAACTATATAGTATGCAGCTAACGACTTCCGGTGACAGGCTGGTTCCTTCTGGTAATGGCACCAGTGCCAAGGCAGTACAAGTCCGTAATGATTTGATGAAAGGTGTTATCAATGCATCCATTTATAAAAATGGGAAATTGCTGGCAACCAAAACTTCCATTACTCGGGATCGGCCAGCAGTGTTTGAATTCAAGCCAACAATCTGGATAGGCGTAGCTTCTCAGATCATGCAAGGTGAAGTCATGAACTCTGCCATTATTTCTAGTCTCAATACTGAATTAGCCCTGCTGGGTATAGCGAGTGCAGATATCGTCATGACAGGTGGTGGCCCTGGCCGCAATCCCGCGCCTTTTTCTTTTAATCTGGACAATATTGTCATGGCCTGAGGCCATATTCAGGGTTTTGCAGGCGGGTCCAGCCTGATCACTGCCATTGGTGGCGGCTCGTTTGGTAGCCATTTTTGATGGATGCGAGCAAAGTGACCTTCTTTCTTCAGCCAGCGCAAGGCTTCTTCCCAGACCTTGATGGTGCTTGCCGGAGTTGAGGTGGAAAAAGCCAGGTACAGTTCCAGGCTGTCGAGGACTTTGACTTTCTCGACTTCATCGGCAGAGTGGCCTATCTCTTTCAAGACTGATGATACTACCAGGCTGCCTTCCACCCATAAATCAAAGCGTTTAGCCAGCAACATGTTGGCAATGATTTGTGGCGTTGGTGCCAGTTCTATATTTTGAAAACCCTTCTTGCGTGCCGTGTCTGCAAAGATGCTGGAACGGTAAGCACCGACCTTGAGTTTTTGTATCTCATCCCCCATGCTGTGTATGCGAAGGGCATTGCCCTTGCGCGTGTACAGTGAAGTGGTGGAGATGGCGATGGGACCTAGCAAGACCATGAGTTTTTCCCGCTCCTCGGACCTGCCGACGGTGAATAGCAGGGTATTCGGTTCGTCCAGCAAGGCCTTGTAGCCGCGTGCCCAGGGCACGACTTGTATGGGTTGATTGCTACCTATATGTGCCTGCATGGCTTGCACCACTTCGACGGCCATGCCCTCGGCTTTGGTACCGTTGCCAAAACTGATGGGTGGCCAGTCTTCTGTGAAGATTTGCAATTCTTGTGCTTGCGCATGCGTATGCGCAAGCACAACCAACAGAGTCAATACGCAAACCACAACCCTGGTCAGCAAGTTTCTCAGCAACATTTGTATATTGAATAAGGGGGATTTGTACGCTTGCATCTTGACTCACTATCCTGTTGTGCAAAGTGCATTGCCTGGGTGCTGGAAGTTCATTGTGAGGTAATTGCGAGGTATTGCTTTACTGAAATTTACAATAATTGCTGCAGGAGCGATAGCAGTATACGCAAACTGCGTTGCATATGAAGCGCGCAGACACAGTTTTCTACAAATTGGAGGACGCAGGTCCTCCCGATTTTATTTTGCTACGCGCCTCAATGCCAGTGCCTTTTGAAATTCTTGCAAGCTACCGCTACGGCCATGCACACCTACCAGTTGCTGTACCTGAAGTTGTTGCTGTTTCATCAGGTTATCCAGTTCCAGCCCCCCATCAAAAACCGGCGGGATGGGGCCGACTTCAGGCAGATAAAACAGGTCGCCCTGGAACAGGGTCTGGCTGGCTTTATCATATGCCACCAGCATGTCGGAAGCGTGGCTGCTGGCCAGCGGATAAATGTGTATGCTGCGGTCACCCAGGTCCAGCTCTTGCCGGGCTGTGATTTCCCGCACCTTGCTTGCAACGTCCTGGCCTAGCTGCCGCTCCACCGCCAGTTTGCCATCCTTGCCCGTTAAAATCTGCACTCCGTCCTGCACATAGGAGGGTGTACCGGCAATATGATCGCGATGGGTATGTGAGAGCACGATGTAGGCCAGTTTGCGACCAGGCGCAGTTTTTTCTATGAGCGCCCTGACTTTGGCAGCTTCTGTCGGGCTGATGGGGGCATCATAGATCGCCACACTATGCGTACCGACAGAGAAACCGGTGTGATAACCGGATTCGCTGCCATCTACCCGATAGGTGCCAGGGGCGATCAAGGTGGCGCGCAAGATGCCCTTGTCTTGCAGTTCAATGTAGCCAGCAGGCAGGTCAAAGCTATGGGCATCGATATGCTCAGCCACTTGTGCCTTGAGATGCCATTGCAGTACCTCCTTGCCGCCACTTTTTACGGTGATTTTTCGGGGTTGTAGAAAATTGCCTTGCATGCTGTAATCGGCATATTCATAGGTCGCGCTTGCAGTTTTTGCGCTTTGCACCTGACCGCTGATGCGCTCGATGATCATGCTGGCAGTGCGGCCTGCGGCATCATCGAAACTCACTTCCTGGTATTTATCATTTTCAGTACCTGGCCCATTCAGCGGCGTGCGTTTGCTGGCTTGCTCAAGCAACAGTGCCGGGCTCAAAAATAGAAAATCGGCATAAGCGTTGCGGGCGTCCTTTGCAGGTCGCCTGTCAATTTCCAGTCCTTGTCGCCATTGCAGCAAATCGACAGTGGCAAACCCATCCTTGTTACCAGTGGACAGGAAGTGAAACTTGATATTGCCCGGCCAGACAGATTCACTGACAGAGAGGAACTGTCCATCTTGTTGCAAGATTAATTGCTGCTGGAGTTTGATTTCCTGCACGGCGTTTTGTGGCGTGGCCGCCTGGTGCGATACCAGGCGTATGCCTTGCATCTCAAGTGTGACGGCAAAGACAGACGGTATGGTCTGCGCCTTTGCATTGCCACCGGCAAGAAAAATACAGATGCTGGCGAGGATAGCTGGCAGTGGTAATCCTGAACATTGCGGGCTTTGCCTTAGTGGCGGTAAAGCGTCTGATGTAACCATCCTGGTCTTCCTTATCGTTGAGCGAAGTGAACTTGCATGCCGTGAATGGCATGCCTGTTTGGGCAAGGGACTTGTGATGCAGTTCAAAAAATTCAAACCTCTGCAGCATGTATTCGTCACAACGCAAACCGCGATGCATCAGATCATCAAGCTACTGATTGACAGGAGCAGGTAGCAAAAGGTAGCGAGGGCAAGGCGGGGAAGATGGAGTGGCCGCTAATGAAAAAGCCAGCCCAAGGGCTGGCTGGCTTTATAAATTTGCGTTCACTTAATTGTGTTCACTTATTTGCGTTCACATTTTAGCGTTCACTCAAGCCACGCATTTTTGCATTGCGTGCATCATCCTTTTCTTTCGATCTTTCTGCGGGCGCTGGTGCAGGCGCAGGTGTCGGTGCCGGCATGGCTCTCGGGACTGGCGCTGCTGCAGGCATGGGCATAGGTGCAGGGGCTGGCATTGCCCGTGGCGCAGGCGCTGGCATCGCCGATGGCATGGGCATGGGTGCCGGCCTGCTTTCCATGCGGGCAGGTTGCTGGATCTGCGGTGCTTGCTGTATAGGCTGCGGCTGAGGTGGAGGTTGTATCAATGGCGCTTGTTGTACGGGTCTTTCCATCTGAGTAATGGAAGGACGGCGTTCTATGGACCTGTCATTGCCACGGTCGACATTGCGCTCTGGCTGTCTTTCCACACGCAATTCTTGCTGGCCATTATTATTCCAGGTGCTGCCAGGACGGTTTCCCCTGTCATTGTTTTCTACCGGTCTGCCGGGGTTTGGTGTCCCCATGATGGCATTGTTGACTGGCGTATTCGTTGATGGTGTATGCTGCGGCTGCTGGTTCACCGGTGGAATTATATGTTGAGTTGCCGGTTGATTCACAGCTGGCACCACATTGATTGTGGCTGGCTGCGCCGTGCGTGGATTGTAGACATTGGCATTGCCCGGCATGGTATTGCCATTGTTTGGCATGCCATTACCATACTGGCGAGGCTGGTTATTCGCAGGGTTGTTGGCAGGCTCATTGTTCCAGTTGCTGCCTGGGCGTGGTGCTCGATCGCCATTCTCCACAGGCCTGATCTGGTTAGGCGCTGCCGCATTGTTATTTGTTGGCGCATTCACCGCAGGCGCAATATTGATGCTGGCAGCATTGCCTGGCTGTGGCGCCATATTCACTGGTTGGCGAGGTGCATACACATTATTGCTTTGTACGCCAGTATTCGGCGTGACCAGACCCGCGCCAACTGGACGCATGCCTTGTGTAGGATTGCTGTTGACTTCCGCCGGACGTGAGACAGGCAGGCCTTCATTTGGACTCAAATTGTTTATCCCATTCAGGCGTTGCTCAGTGCGGGTGGCAGGCAGCACCAGGTTTCTCTGGCGGTACTGGTCACCATCACGCCAGTTTTGCTGTCTTGCCTCACCAAAACGATTATTGCTGCCTGGCGCGATACTCGGTGCCTCAGTCAGCGCAACCGGGGTTTGCCTGCCAGATGTCACCAGCCTGCTGCTCGAGACTGGCATGACATGTTCACCACGCGTGAAGGTGGTAGTTGGCACAACAGTGATGGCATGTTGCACACCCTGATTGACGTAACGGCCGGTGGTCGCGCTATTGTTGACGACCAGGCTTTGGTTCAGGCGTTGTATGTACTGGGTGTTGCGGGTATAGCCTGGCCGGTAGACCTCTCCTGGCCCCAGGGGGAACCAGGCGACCGAAGGCTTGGAGCCGTGTTTGTGAGGGATATAATGAGCGCCACCTACAAAGGCCACCAGGGCAGGTGCATAGACAGGGCGGTGATGGTGATGTCGCGGACCCGGCACCCAGGCCCAGCGTGTACCAACATACGCCCAGCGGCCATAGTGGTAAGGCGCAAAACCCCAGGGCGCACGGTCTACCCAGGTCCATCCCCATGGCGCGACGTAGACCCAGTTGCCATCACGGTAAGGTGCCCAACTGGCACTGACCTGGCGCGGATACCAGACTGCGCCATAATTGGTGGTTGTTTCCCACACTCCATATTGATCAAGCTGTTCGTAGCCTATCACTTCACGCGAGACATAGCGCACGGTTTCCAGGTTTTCTTCAGCGCGGTCACGGTCAGCCGCCCACAGATCAAAAGCATCGAGTGGCGAGACTGTTCCTATGGAATTGTGTTGCAGATTGCTACCAATGAAGCGGGTTTGCTCTCCCTGCCTAATGGTGATGGTATCGCGTTCACCGTGAGCAATCGCGGTGCCGCGTCTTACCTGTACCGTGGTGCTGTTGTCAGGGTTGACAGTGATCTTGTATTCGCCAGGCTCTTGCAGCGAGAACACCATGTTTGGTGTACGTATATCAAAATTTTCTTTGCTGCTGAGCTCGCGCACACGTACCACCATGCCGCCCTGATTCAAGTCGATTTGCGTATTGTCATCGTCCAGCAGGTTGAAGCTGATGCGGGTGTTTTCCTGCATGCGCAAGACATTCGGACCCACACGCAATTCTGCCTTGCCAGCATAGGGCACTTGCAAGCTGTCACCAGTAGAAATGGGACGATTGAGCATCAGCGCAGTCCAGTCATTGCTGCCCGCATCGGCAAAGCTGATATTGCCGTGGGAATAACTGACCCTGGCAATACGGCCCGGTGGCTCATCCTGGGCTTGTGCTGTGCCTATATAAAACATGCTGGCGACAGCCAGTACCGCTATCTTCAAGAGTGGGCGGCGGGCGTTATGAAGTAAAGCAGGCTTATCGAATGCAGACATGGATTTCTTCCCGACATGGGGTTAAACAAAATGGCTAGTTCTGCCCTTAACGCATGAGCAGGCCATTTGGATGGCAAGAGATTTCACAATGTTTGTATTTTTTTGTAGCAACCAGCAGATTCCTTGCGAAAATTACAGGTCTTACAGGTCTTACAGGTCTTACAGGTCCTATAGGTTTGATCTTCATTCGAACCTAAAGGCAGTTTACGTAAATCTTGCTGCTTGATTCAGGTATTTGATTTTTGACGGTTCCATTTCGCCTTGCTTTACAAATTCTATCCCCTGGCGCGTGATCCAGTCGTACACCGATTGTACTGCGCTGAGCTGTAGACTCTGTTTTGTGGAAAGTAAATAGTAATCGCTCTGGCTCTGCAAACCGCTATCAAACAGCCTTTGCAAATGCCCTGACCTGATCCTGTCGCTGACATGGCTATGGCGCTCAAAAGCAATGCCATGTCCATGTTCTGCCGCTTGCAATACCAGGTTGCTGTCATCAAAGCTGATGCTACGTAAAGTGTGCTCAGCATGCAAGCCCAGCGCCTTGAAATACGCAGACCAGGATGAACCGGCTCCTATGGTGTGAGCATGCACCAGCAAGGGCAATGTGAGCAAGTCCTGGACCGTGGCGGGCTGGTGTCTAGCGATAAAATCTGGTGAGGCTACCGGGTAATAGTATTCACTCATCAGCTTGTGAGCCTGGACATTTGCCCAGTTGCCTCTACCAAAACGCAAGGCCAGGTCTACACCGTTTTCCCCCAGTTCTGCGAGTTCTACACTGGCCTGTATTTGTACCGAGATATCGGGGTTTGTCAGATAAAAATCGTGCAGTCTGGGGAGCAGCCAGTAAGCTGCAAACGCAGGCAGGCTGGCAATCCGCACCACCTGGCGCGGGCTGCGATGATGCTGGCTGACGCGGGCGATGGCCGTGCCCAGTTGATCCAGCGAGAGCGTGACTGCCGCATGCAGTTCACGCCCGGCATCGGTCAGCCTGACACCATTTTGGCGCTCGAATAATTCCAGCCCCAGTTGTTCTTCCAGTGAGCGTATGCGGTGGCTGACCGCACTGTGTGTGAGACTGAGCTCTTGTCCCGCAAGGCGAAAATTCTGCAGGCGACCCGCTGCTTCAAAAATACGTAAATCATTCAAACCTGGAATTTTTTGCATGGCGATATGTTTTATCCAACTAGTTTTTCTCTATACCCTGGTGCAAATTTGTCGCTAGTGGAAAATATGCAGGCACTGGATACTGACGCTTCTTTGAAAAGGAGTATGTATGCAAACACAATTTACCATCCCGGCCAGCTCAGCTGGCAAACAGATACTGGTGATTTTATTGGCCAGCCTGATGCTGTTGATCAGTGTATTCCCAATACGAGCTGATGCCGCCGCAGCAGCACCACTAGCACCAGCAGCAAGCCATCCGCTGGCAGCAGATGTCAGCAGCATCGATGGCATTATGCACGCCTATTATGACGTTGTCTCGGGCCCGGCCAATACGCCGCGCAATATTGCCAGGGATATCTCATTGCATCATCCCCGTGCACAAATTTTTCCCACAATACATGAAAAGAATGGCGAGCCGCGCCTGCTGGTTTTTTCTGTACAAGAATTTCATGTCTGGAGCAAGCCTGTCTATGATGCCGGTTTTTATGAGCGTGAAATAGCGCGCGAAGTGAAACGCTTTGGCAGCTCCATCCACATCTGGAGTACCTATGAAACACGGCAGACGCCTGATGGCGAAGTCACGAGTCGTGGCATCAATAATATCCAGCTGTATTTTGATGGTCAGCGTTACTGGATATTGTCAGAAACCTGGGATAGTGAAAGCCCGCGCAATCCCTTGCCTGTAACGACGGGGGTGAGCAAATGAAGATGGACCATATCAGCTTGTTGGTGACTTCACTGGAAACCAGCATGCCTTATTACGAGTGCCTGCTGCCGCAACTTGGTTTCGTCGAGAGCAAGCCACAGGTCTGGACTGATGGCGAGGGTTTCTTTTTTCAGTTCTTGCAGGCCCACCCTGATACCCGGCCTTATGAACGCTACGGCGCTGGCATGAATCACCTGGGCTTCGGTGCAACGTCGGCAGAGCAGGTCATGCAAATCCGGGACTCCATGCAGGCAGCAGGGTTTGAAGTGCCGGACCTGAAAAACCTGGGCGGTTCACTGGCCTTGTTCATGAAAGATGCAGACGGTATCCGTTTTGAAGTCACTTACTATGCACCAGAGGCGGCAGTGGTGGGATAGCCGCTTTATTTGCTACCGTATCCAACCATTGTTTTCTCAGATATTCCTGTGAGGCACAGATAAAAATATGTAGCTTTGGTAGCAGCTTGTAGGCAGCAAAAGCTGACAGGCTGGCAATTTGTATGACCAGGGCTGGCTATGACGATACTGGCAGTTGCGGTTGATTGCCCTGCCCAGTGGATCTAGCGAGAGTGTGACTTTTGCATGCAATTCCCATCTGCCCTCAATTGTCCTGTCACAGATTTTGCGCTGACATTGCCTCAGTGCCAGCCACCAACCTGGGCAAATTTTTTGATGACATACTCAAATGTTCTTGCATTGCTGGCTTCTTCAAAGTCCCTTTGAGGAAGTTTATCTCCGATAAAGGGCATGGTGACATATACGGCACCCTCCATGGGCGCAGGGAGATCAAATACAATGTTGACAGTAGGTGGAACTGTTGTTGATACTGAATAATCGCCTATGGTTTTTACGCTGTCACCATCACACCGCATGGAATAGGGTGCATTTTTTGCTTCTGTCGTCATCTTGGTGGGAAAATACAGTTTTCCCTGATACTGGATACTTGCTGTGCCGCAATGCACTTGAGTGCGATAGTTTTCGGTGTATCTGCGATATATGCTCAGATCGGCAGTTACTGAAATGACTGCTTTTCCAGTTTTGGGCCAGATATGCGCTGCATAGCCAGGATATTCGTTCTTGATAAGTATCACTGTCGCGTTATCATCGCTCGTTTTTTCTCTCAGCATTTCCACATTGCTGCCTGGCGCAAGATCGTATAGTTGTTCGCGATTATCAGCGCAGCCCGTGCAGGCAACGATAGCAAAAAACATAGAGAGACTTAACGTCAGTTTTCGATTCATTTTAATCATGCAGGTATTGTACAACTCATGCATGCAAATCCTAGTTTTGGGAAGTCAAATACTGCATTTGCTGTTAAACGGCCCTCGTTACCTTGCCAATCCATTGTTGGCCTAGAACTATCAGTTCAGCATTGAACTGTGGAAGCAAGGAGAAATGTCCCCACTCAATTTCCACATAGTCTTTTTGACCTGACAGACGCTGGTAACAATCCAGCGTCAGTTGTGGCTTGACCATCTTGTCGCGCTTCTGGTTGATGACCAGCACAGGTACATCAGTATTGGCTTCCAGCGGTATCGCAAAAGCAGTATTGAGCATGCTGGCGAAATAACGTGCCGTGACCGTACGCAAGGTCAGCGGATCAGCTTGCCATTTGGCGTAAAAGCCCATCGCAAGATCACGCTCATCCATCATGTTTTCAAAACGCGCCAGTGGACGATAGGGCAGGCGCAGTCGCGGCGCCAGTTTTGCCAGCAAGCCACTCATGGCCCTGCAGGCTCTCGCCAGGCCGGGGATGTTTGCCAGGGCTGCAAAACGGGTAAAGGCCAGGCCGGTGACCGGATCGCCAAAGTCATACAGGTTAAGGCAGACGGCTGCTACGGGCGGTTTGCCCTGGCTCGCCATTACGGCTGCTGCTGCATAAGTCAGGCCACCGCCTATACTGCCACCGCACAGATAAAGTAAACCACTGAATTCTTGCCTGGCCCAGGCTGCGACATCGACGATGTTTTGCACTGCTTCAGCCACCGTAAAATCACCCATGGCACCGCCAGAGCGCCCCTGGCCTTTCTGGTCTGGCACGATCACGGTATAGCCCTGTTCATAAAACGCCAGTGCCAGGCCGACAAACAAACCGCCATAGCCACCGCCGCCATGGTTCAGGATCAGTACCGGCGCTGCCGGGTCAGTTTGCTGATACAGGTCGATATGCAATTCCACCCCTGTCGATGGCAGATGGCGGGTTTGCACCACAGCCAGCACGCGTGCCAGCAAGGCAGGGGCATGGTAGCAATGCCAGTAAGTCTGGTCCGAATGTGCTTTGTCTATATTCATGGTGAAGTCCGGTAATCGTGCCGGACTATAATATGAATAATCATTCATATTGTCTATTCGCATTCGGGAACTGGTTTTTGTCATGAAAAAATCAAGCGGTCAGCCTTTAAAACAGCCATCGCAGCAGCGTTCCAGGATCACGGTACAGGCCATCCTGGAAGCAGCTATTCATATTTTCGACGAATTTGGCTATGCAGCAGGCACGACCTCACGTATCGCCAGCCGGGCTGGAGTCTCGATAGGTTCGCTCTATCAATACTTCCCCAACAAGGACTCGATACTGACGGCATTGGCAGAACAGCATCTGGCCGAGGGCCTGGCACTCAGCGTGCGCCTGCTGGAAACCCTGCGCACGAGCACTCAAGCGCTTGAACTTGTATTACGTGACATCGTTGGCCATATGATTAGCCTGCATGAGAGTAATCCTGGCTTACACAGATTGCTGTATGAAGAAGGCTTGCTGCCTGCACAGTTGCGGCAGACTGCCAGACAGGCTGAACAGTTTTTGATAGAGGAAGTGGCACGCTGCCTGAGCCAGCGCCATGACGTTGCCGATGTTGCTGACCGTCAGATGCAGGCTTATTTTGTGGTACACGCGATAGAACATTTCACCCACAGGCTGGTAATAGACCAGGCACCGGTGGAGTTTCAGTTGCGTGGAAAAAATGAATTGGTCAGTATGTTGTTGCGGTATTTGCAGGCATAGACTTGGAAGACGATGTAGGTTGGGCTGGTAAACCGCAGCCTAGCGAGGCCCGGCCCAACCTACAATTCATCTGTGCACTTACATCAACACATTGATAATGGCATTACCAATACCCAGGATAGCCGCACCCGAGATCAAACCAGCACTGATAGCTTCACAACCCTCTACCCAGAAGGTATGGCCTTTCGTGCCTTTTTCAGAATTTTTCTTGCCCATATACCAGAATATCAAGGCACCTATCCACATGGCGAAGCAGGATTCTGGTGGCAAGACTACGCCCAGACCGATGGAGACAGCAGACAGCGGCAAGCGGCCACGGGTGATGACATTGGTCACCTCAATGAACACTGCGCACAGGCCAGCCACTGCCATCGCGATGATGGCGGAAGTTGGCAAGCCGCTCACGCCCTTGGCAATGATCTCAGCCACGCCTTTCCACTGCAAGGCAGACGGGAAGGCGAATTGTTCGCTGACGATAGTCGCCGTGCTGCGCAAGCCGTTGGCATCTGGTGGCAAGAACAACAGGAAGAACAGAGGTACGCAAGCCAGTGCACCAGAGACAATGCCGATGATATGGCCGATAACCTGGTGACGCGGTTTGCCACCCAGCATATAGCCAGGCTTGATATCAGACAGCAATGATGATGCATTGAAGGCGACATCTGCCGTCATGCCGGCTGGCAACAGGTTATTGGCCGGATTGCTGCGGTCTATCGCACCCATGCTGAATTGCGTGATCTTGGCCAGCGCACCGATAGGTGCCCAGGATGTCAGCGCCATCGCATTGATACAGATAATGGTCAATACAAAAATCAGCGGGAAGGCGATCAGCGCCATGACATACGGCACGCCAAACAGGGTATTCACCAGCCAGGCCGCAATCGCGCACAGGATAGGCACGCCAACATAAGAAATCCACAGTGGCACTTCTATGTCTTTCAGCGGGTCAGGGCCTATATCTTTTTCTTTCTTGCTGCCACCCGTCATGGATTTGAAGGCTGCCTTGAACAACTCAGGTTTGGCCAGCAAGCCCACCATGGAGCCAACCACCATCATGGTCACTGCCCACCACAAGCCCCACTGATTGACAATCTCGGTACGGGAAATTGCCACCACCGTGCCATTTGGCAGGGTACGCGCAGCGATATCACCGTTTTGTATCATCCATGGTGCCAGGATAACGAAGTTGATGAAGGCACCCAGCATGACGCTGCTGGCAACCCTTATGCCCATCAGGCCGCCAACACCGAGCATGGCAACGTCGGCAGTCAGACGTAAGCCCAGTTGACGGATATCCGTCCCCATGATCTTGGGTATCCACCAGTTGAGCTTGATTGCAGCGTTGTAGTAATAAGTGTCCAGGCGTTCGTGCAGATACCATGGTTCTACCATGCCTGCCCATTTATCCATGCGCAAAATCTTGAACTGGATCAGACGCATCCAGCCATCGCTGACGATCATCTGGTACAAGCCAGCGAACAGACTGGTATAGCCCAACAGCTTGGCCTTGTACATACCGCCGCCAGCGCCATCAGTATACAAAGAATCGAGCACTACGCCGCAGGCGCGGCCCTCGGGGAAAGGGAGCTGGTCTTCATTGACAAAACGGCGTTTCAGTGGGAAAGCCACCAGCACGCCTATCAAGGCGACCACCATGACCCACACCAGCATCTGCCACCAGGGGATAATCTTGCCGGTGATCAGCATATACGCTGCCAGGCTGGAAATCATGGGGTTGATCATATAACCCGCAGCAGTGGCGATGGATTGCGTGCAATTGTTTTCCAGGATGCTGTAGTCGGCTGTGACGCCCAGGCTATGCAAAATCTTGAAAATTGCGAACGACAAAATCACCGAAGTCAGACCAACACCAATACCAATACCCGTCTTGGCACCGATATACAGTGCAGTGGCGGCCAGTATGCCGCTCAGCAAGAAGCCCGTCACCGCCGAGCGCAAGGTCAGTTGTGCCATGTCCTTGCGATAGACATTATCAAACCACCATTGATCCTTTTCTCTTCTGGTCCAGGTGCGTATCTGTTCATCATCCAGCTGTTGTAAAGCCATGTATCCTCCATTTTTATAATGAGGATCTACGCAAAACCGCCCCAAAGCATAGCAAGGGCTAGCATTAACAGTTTTGCGTAAATCCCGATAGTGAGTGCATCCTTGTGGGCTGCAAATTTTTCGCAATATCACGCCCTGCTTCGGTTTTTGTAAATATATGAGCTTGGGCGGTAGCGCAATATAGTGTTAGCTGAACGGCATGTCAATTTTTGTGCACTGCACTGACCAAAGCAGCCTGAATTTGAGCAAGCTTCAGGCGTCCAGCAGCAGTAAAATGCTGGCAACAATACTTCTATCAATACATGCGGAGAACGCTGATGACACTGAACCAGATTGCAGTAGCCTATGTCAAACTCGTCCTGGCTGTAGGCCAGCATGACCCCGGCTATGTCGACGCCTATTATGGCCCGCCTGAATGGCAGACAGCATCCCAAAAACTGCCTCTGGCAGACTTGTTGCAGCAATCGCAAGAATTGACGAAGCAGGCACAGTCCCTGCCAGCAGCAGAGGCCGGACAAGAATTGCGCCAGGATTTTCTGCGCCTGCATGTCGTCGCCGTACGCACCTACATTGTTCATCTGGCAGGCCATAAACTCTCTTTCGATGATGAGTCAGTCGCCTTGTACGATGCCCGCTCACCCGATTTAAGCCCGGCAGATTTCGACCCCATCCTGGCCGAACTGATTGAGCTCCTGCCCGGCGCAGGTGATTTGAATACCCGTTTGAGTGCCTACGCCAAACAATTCGAAATCCCCCAGGATAAGCTCGATGTCGTGTTCAAGGCCGCCATCAATGAATCCCGCGCACGCACCAGAAAATACATCAGCCTGCCGGAAGAAGAAAATTTTGAGATTGAATATGTCAAGGACCAGGTCTGGAGTGCCTACAACTGGTACAAGGGCAATAGCTATAGCCTGATACAGGTGAATACCGACTTCCCCATGTTCATCAGCCGCGCCATCGACTTGGCCAGCCATGAGGGCTACCCCGGTCACCATGTCTTCAATCTGCTGATAGAAAAACACCTGGTCAATGAAAATGCCTGGGTAGAATACAGTGTCTACCCTCTTTATTCACCGATGTCTTTCCTGGCAGAGGGGAGTGCCAACTACGGCATAGAAGTCGCTTTCCCACATGCCGAGCGCATGGCCTTTGAAAAAGAGACCCTTTTCCCGCTGGCTGGCATAGACCCGGCAAAAGTGGAGCATTACTATCAGGTGCAGGAAGTCCTGCAAAAGCTGACTTACGCTGGCAATATGGTCGCCAAGCTGTATCTTGATGGCGATATAGACACCGAAGCCGCCGTTGCCATGCTGATGAAATACGCCCTGTCTGACGAAGCCAGATCACGGCAACGCCTGCGTTTCATGGAAAGGAACAGGTCTTACGTCATCAACTACAACCTCGGCCAGGATATGACCAAGGCCTATGTAGAAAAACTCGCCAAGCCCGGCGATGAACAAAGCCGGTGGCAAGTCTTCGCTGAACTTTTGTCCAAGCCCAGGACAGCGTCGATGATGAAGATTTAAGACGCTGACAAAGCGGGTATTTGTCGGGCCTTATCGACATCCGGACTACGGTAAGCTTTTTCCGGTATCGTCGATAAGGTCGATGCATGGACTTGCTGGTTATCCAGACCATAAAATTTCTGGAAACTCATGATCAGCGGCTTCCATTTGTCCGGGTCTATGCGGTCAGGATTGCCATCCTGCAGTAGCGATGCATCTACATGCAGGCGTTGTATCCTCAACTCGAATGTCAGTATGCCACCCTTCAGCATGGCTTCATCTTCGGCTATGCCGTGCATGGCAGCGACGGTGCATTCTTGTTGTACCAGGCATTCCTCCACCCGCGCTGCGGCCACGGTTTCTGATGTTTGTGGCGTCAGTCCTGCCAGCTCAAATTTATTTCTCTCCACGCGGTAACCGCGTGCCACCTTCCATGGCGACATAGCATCCGAGCCGGTCGTCAGTGCCAGTTTGTTGACTGCTGCTACTTCATTGACTGATGCCAGGTTGAGTACGCATTGGCCGTTTCTTTTCAGGTTGCGGGCGGTTTGTGAACTCGACCCTACACCGATGACGGCGCGCCAGCCCAGCCAGAAAATGGATGAGATAGGGGCCAGGTTGAAACTGCCATCTTCATTGACAGTGCTGACCAGGATGACGGGGGTGCCGAAATAGAGTATGGCGGATTCGCTGCTGATGTGCATGGTGTCCTCGCTTATTGGTTATTTGATGTTTGGTTTGATGGAGGAAGTATGCAGGGTGTTAATTGTTTGGGCTGGCTGGAAACGGACAGGGGATTTTGGGAGGCGGGATTTGAAGGCATTAACCAAGCTGACTATGCGTCGATAAACAGTAATTCTAAATACGTCATTCCAGCGTGCTTTTAGCTGGAATCCAGTGGCGTCCGTGGCATGCTGCGAAGTTTATTAATGCTAGAATCGTATAGTTTGCGAGCTGGATTTTGAAATGCCGTCAGACGTGTTTTAGGATTGCAGGCCGGTAGTAGACCGGCAGCTACCCACCTTTTTGTCTCGCCAAAAAAGGTGGGCCAAAAAGGCGACCCAGGCGTCGCCACCCCCTAAAGGGGGTTCCCTTTTATGCAGTACAAAAAATGGGAAGGCCCGAAACTCGCCTGCGGCCTTGCTTTTAGGAACATGCGCTTGCAAGCGCATGTCGTTACGCAGGCGGCAGCATGCTGCCCGAAACCCCTGCTACACCTCAAACAGCGGTCCTTCTTTTTCCATTTTCTGTACTGCACAAACGGTGTCGACACATGGGGAATTGCGGAAAGTCAAAAGCAAAGTCAAAGCCAATGCCAAAGCCAAAGCCAATGCCAAAGCCAAAGCCAAAGCCAAAGCCAAAGCCAAAACCAAAACCAAAACCAAAACCAAAACCAAAACCAAAACCAAAACCAAAACCAAAACCAAAACCAAAACCAACAGCAACGTCAATACAACCAGCATCAGTCTTGCTATCAGTTCACACCATTCACTTAACCTCCACCGGCATCAAAGCCCGCAAAGGTATCGGTGCTGACATGATGATGGACGTTCGCGTCTCGCCATAATGATTAATATTTCCAACAAAGCTTTCCAGGTGACGCAAATCTCTAGTGGCAACGCGCAAAAGAAAAGAATCCTGGCCTGTGACGTGCAGGCATTCCAGCACTTCATGCAAGGATTTGAGGTGAGCGATGAGGCTGGCTTTTTGTGGTTGGGGGACGGTGATGCCGACTACCGCCTGGACTTGCAGGCCGATGGCTTCGGCATGTACTTCAGCGCGGTAGCCCTTGATAACACCGGATTCTTCCAGGCGTTTGACTCTCTCTGACGTGGCGGGCAGGGACAGGCCGGTTTCGTCGGCGAGTGCTTTTAATGAGATGCGGGCGTCGCGTTGCAGGGCGGCCAGGATTTTCCAGGCTTTGGCGTCGATATCCATGATATTTAAGTCCAGATGAGGATGCGCAAGAATAGTGAAGGCAATGTAGCAGTTTTACCTGAATTATTCCATGTTAATGGGCTTTGCAAATCTTCATACTGTATGCCTGTTTGTGATTATCTGAGGCAAAGATGGAAGCAAGTTTATTTTTCAAAGCCATGCTGATAGGGCTGTCGATTGCAGCACCGGTTGGCCCCATAGGTTTGCTGTGCATACAGCGCACCCTGGCACATGGCATGCATATCGGTTTTGTCAGTGGCATGGGGGCAGCCTGTGCTGATGCCGTGTACGGTGCGATAGGGGCATTTGGCATGGTGGCGGTGACGGACTATTTTGTCTCGCTGAGTATGCCACTGGCGATAGGTGGGGCCTTGTTCCTGGGTTGGATGGGCGTGAAACTGCTGCTGACAAATAATGAAGTAGGCATGGCGGCCGGCGCGGGTGCACAGGCAGCGAGCAAGGCATTTATCTCGGTATTCGCACTCACCCTGGCCAACCCCATGACCATCATTTCCTTTGTCGCTGTGTTCGCCAGCATAGCCGGTCCCAAGGCGCTGGGTCAAGCGGCAGCGGGATTGATGGTGCTGGGAGTATTTCTGGGATCGGCAATCTGGTGGCTTTTGCTGAGTGCGGGTGTCGCACTGCTCAGCAGCCAAGTTGGGACGGGTTTGCAGGGTTTCATCAACCGGGTTGGAGGCTTGTTGCTGCTGGGTTTCGCTCTTTGGCAACTATGCCAACTAATGTGATAATTCACTTCAGCCATATGAAAGAAAATATTGCCGCGTAGAACTTTCAGTTAAAATTCTGCTTTTATGTCATTAATATATTAAGATTATGCGCACATTTCCTCGTTTATTGCTTGCCCTGCTTGCTGCCAGCGCGCTGAGTATGAACGCCTCTGTTTTCGCCGATGCGCCAGCCCCAGCGCCTGCCAGCTTTGCACAGGACTTTGAACTCTTCTGGCATTACGTCGATGAAAATTATGCTTATTTTGATGCCAGGAAAACGGACTGGAAAGCCGTGCATGAAAAATATGCTCAGCAAGTCAAGTCCGTCGCCAGCAAACGTGATTTCGTCGCCATGATGGAAGCGGCAGTGGCAGAGTTATACGACTCCCACGCCCACCTGGCCACCAGCTTGCCGAATTCACCACGGCTGGTGCCGACGGGGACTGACCTGTGGGCAGAATGGCAGGGCAAGGATGCCGTCATCACCGATGTCAGGGCAAATTCGGCAGCAGAGCGTGCGGGCGTGCGGGTGGGTATGAAAGTGCTGGAAGTGCACGGGCAGCCGGTGGCACAAGCCGTCACCCAATTTGGCCCGTCCAGTCTGGCAACTGCCGACCCGGTAGCGCGTGACTGGGCCTTGCGCGTAGCACTCGCAGGTCCGCGTAACCAGGCTGTGAAAATCAAGGTTGCCAGCGCGCAGGGGCAGGTACAGGAAATGACATTCACCCCAGGCGTAGAACGCCCGGCTACAACATTATCGAGCCGCAGCCTGGGTGAGATAGGCTATATCCGCATCAATAACAGCCTCGGCGATAGCGCCCTGATTGCCGCCTTTGATGAAGCAATGGACAAGCTGGAAAACAGCAAGGCACTGATACTGGATTTGCGCGACACGCCCAGTGGTGGCAACACCACAGTCGCACGTGGCATGATGGGCCGCCTGATCAGCCAGGACCAGGCTTATCAAAAGCATGAGCTGGTGGCAGAGATGCGCGAATCAGGCATCAGGCGTAGCTGGGCTGAATACGTCAGCCCGCGTGGCAAATTCATCTACAAACAACCTGTTGTCGTACTGGCAGGTCACTGGACTGGCAGCATGGGTGAGGGCATGACCATCGCTCTGGATGGCATGCAAAGAGCCAAAATTGTCGGCACCCGCATGGCCGGATTGCTGGGGGCCTTGGGTGAAGTGAAGTTGCCACACGCGGGTTTCATCGTCCGCATCCCGAATGAAAAATTATTCCATCTGAACGGAACACCGCGTGAGAACTTTGTCCCCGGTATAGTCGTGGACCCCGGCAAGCAAGAGCCTGGCAATGATGCGGCTCTGGATGTCGCTGTTGATTTACTGCACAAGCAATTGGCAGTAAAGAAAAAATAGGCGCGTTCGATATGCAATATACACATCAGTGAGCAGAAAAAGAATGTGGCAGGCATCTGCTTGTCTTATTCTTTGTTACACCATCACTGGCTATCTTGTTCTGGTGACTAATCAACAATTAACGATAGCTGTGCGAGCTTGGTTCGCGTAGCGAGAAAATTTCAGGGCAGCATATTGTGCGCCTCACGCGCCCCTACATATTTGCGGTAGATTTTGAGTAAAGTGCCGTCCTGCTGTATTGCCTTGATCAGCATGCCCCATTCATGCGCTTCGGCCTCGCTGAAGCGCGCCTTGCTGATCCCGAAATTTCCCAGGACTTGCAAATTACCCTTGTCCCAATCCACCATGCGTACAGAGTTAGGATTGACTTTGGCATTAATGTAAAACTGAAAGACTCCAGGATATGAGGTGACTGCGGCAACTTCGCCCTGTATCAACGCATTGATCAGATGCGCCTCATCCGGATACACCCTGACCCTGTCTTCCTGCATCCAGGCAGCGATGAGAGGATCATAAAAGGCGCTGTGCGCGAAGCCTCTGATGACACCAAATTTAAGCGAACTGGCTTTCTGGAATTGTGCCAGGGTATGCAGAGTGCTTGGTGCAGACGGACCCAGCAAAATGATATGGTGAGCACGTACGTAAGGGAAAAACCAGAGAAATTCTTCGCGCTCAGGTGTGCTGAGGGTTGCCGTCATCATGTCGATGCGACCAGCTTTTATTTCTATCCAGGTTCGGGCGCGTGGTTGCACTTTGGCATCGAAAGCACAACCGCTGCGTTTGCTGAGTTCATCGACCAGATCCCGGTCTATGCCATTGCCGGCAGCTTTGCCTCGCTCGGATTTGAAGAAAATACCCAGTTCAAGAAGATCCAGCTTGATTGGTTGCGACGGGCACTTGGGTGCTGCTGACGCAATATTATACGCAAAACAAAATGGCAGCAGGCAAGCAGGGAAGTAGCGATTCAACATTTTTCACCATCAGAAATACCTGTCAGCACTGGCAGAAAAAATGAATTGTGGGTCTGTCACAGTGTATTTTCAGCATACCACTTGCGTGTGAAGCTCAAGCTATTGAAATGTCAAGATTTGAAAAAAATGGCTGGAAAAAATACACTTCCATGCATTTGCTGGGATGGCGGCTGCTTGACATTGTCTAAAAATATCCTGGAACGTGCATCAATGACACACCATATGCTGCTAGGATTGCAACAAGCTGTCGCAACAAACCACCGCCACATGAAAGTAGAATGATGAGTAAATTGTTTTCCGCCGCCTGCGAAAGAAACAGCACACCTATCCTGCAAACAATAGAGCCTCTCCTGGTTGATTGTCACAGTCTACTGGAGATAGGTAGCGGCACCGGTCAGCATGCTGTGAGCTTCGCCAGGCAACTGACCCATCTGCAATGGCAGACCAGCGACAGGCAGGAATATCATCCCAGCATCATTGCCTGGATGGCAGAGGCCGCACTGCCCAATCTCTTGCCACCATTTGAATTGAATATCGGGATCAGCCCCTGGCCGCAAGCGCAGTTTGATGCTGTGTACACCGCCAATACCTGCCACATCATGGCGTGGCAAGAAGTAGAACTCATGTTTGCCGGTGTCGTAGCCTTGCTGAGTAACAGAGGCTTGTTTCTCATTTATGGCCCCTTCAATTACGCTGGTGAATTTACCAGTGTCAGCAACCAGCACTTCGACGCCTCACTCAAACAGCAAGCCACCCATATGGGCATACGCGATATAGAAAACATGCTCATCCTGGCAAGCCAGCATGGCATGCGCTTGCAGGATGATATCGCCATGCCTGCCAATAACCGCTTGCTGGTGCTCAGCAAGGGTGGACAAGAACAGAGAGAGGCTTGAATGGTGCGAGCCATGCCCTGAAGGCACTCGAAATTGGGGAGGAATGGAAGAGTAGATGGAGGAGGGACGGGCGGCCAGGAAATTATTTTCTTGTAAGCACGTCCCCTACAATCTCAATGCATCTGTCCTTGCTTTTCCAGCGCACTCAGCGCCAGTTGATATTTGGCCTCACTGATCAATTCATCTGAGGGTTCTCCGTCACCACGCATTTCAAACATGGCTTTCAGGTTGCCAATCAAAGCTCCGATAGTAAAGATTGGTCCAGATGGAAAACTCCACCAGCCTGCAAAAAAACTGACCAGCATACCCCCGCGATTTTCTTTCCTGCCACACTGGACGCAACATAAGCGCGTCCTGGTCTTGTGCGTACCCTTGATGAAGTATGAAATAGCGGTATATGAATAGCGCATCTCGACAGGGCTGGACATACTGCTACACACCGGGCATGCGCCAGAACGAATTTTTCCAGCGGCTTGCAATATCATTGCGTCGGTCAGATCCACCGCAGCCTCGCTGACCCTGGCACGGTGCAGGCATTTCCTGGAGCAAAACCGCTGGCCTTCGTTCAGTACTGGATCATGGCGGGCAGAGTTGCCGCAAAAATCGCACTCTATCGTCCTGCGCGCTAGCCGATATTGCGCCTTGTGGACTTTCTTGCTGATGCTATCTATCTCGGTCACGGACATGCCGCGCGCCGTCAAAATATCGCGGATCGCATCGCTGGCATTGTCGGCCAGGTCTTCACTCGATAGCTTGACGAGTAAATGCTCGCTGTCTATCTCTGAAAACTGCTCGATAAAAAATTGTTTTGGGTACATATGAGAAAAGTAAATACAGCGATGGCCGAGTTTTCTGAATTATAAATGCCTTCGGGTCATTAAATTGCATTGAATGTTTTTTGCAAATTAAAACTAAGATAGTTGCAAATTTAAACTAAGATGGTTATTCTCTAAGTATTACAGAAAAATGACTGACCATATTGGTCGCTAAAGAAGGAAAAAGACATGCAAATCTCATTGCGGAAACGCTATCTTGGCGCATTGGCAGGCCTGGCCTGTGGTGATGCTGTCGGTACGACTGTGGAATTTTCTGCGCGTGGTAGTTTCACGCCTGTCACCGACATGGTGGGCTGTGGGCCGTTTAGATTAATGCCTGGAGAATGGACGGACGACACTTCCATGGCCCTGTGTCTGGCAGAGAGTCTGCTCACTAAAGATGGCTTCGATGCCAAAGACCAGATGGGGCGTTATCTCAACTGGTGGAAATGGGGCTATCTGAGCTCTACCGGTCTGTGTTTTGACATAGGCAATACTGTACGTGCAGCCTTGTCGCGCTATGCCAGCAGTGGCGAGCCGTATTGCGGCCTGGATGATCCCCATACCGCAGGCAATGGCTCGCTCATGCGCCTGGCACCAGTGGCCATGTTTGGCTATCCTGATGTTGCTGCCGCCGTTCACTACGCCGCAGAAAGTTCACGTACCACCCATGCCGCGCCCGAAGCAATGCAGTGCTGCCAGTTATTGTCGGCGTTGTTGTGCCGCCTGTTTGCCAGTTGCAGCAAGGCAGACTTGTTTGTTGATGTGCCATTTACACCAACTGGACCCAAGGTGCTGGCCATCAGCCAGGCCGGCTTCATCACCAAAAGCTGGGATGAGATACGCGGCAGCGGCTATTCAGTAGAATCGCTGGAAGCTTCATTATGGTGCTTCATGCATACAGATAACTTCAAGGACGCCATCCTCACTGCCACCAACCTGGGCGATGATGCTGATACCACGGCCGCCATCACCGGCCAGCTTGCCGGTGCTTACTACGGCGTGGAAGGCATACCTTCCGAGTGGCTGGAACGGCTTGCCATGCGCGAAGATATTTTACGCATGGCAGAAGACTTGTATAAGCGCTTTGGTAGCAGGCAATTGACAGAGAGTTGAGACAATGAAAGAGATCACAGGGGATTTACTGGCACTGGCCTTGCAAGGTCAGTTCGATGTCATCGTCCACGGCTGCAATTGCTTTTGCACCATGGGTGCGGGCATCGCCAAGACCATCAAAAAGCAATTTCCAGAAGCCTATGTTGCTGACCAGAACACCCAGCCGGCAGATCACACCAAGCTGGGCAGTTACAGCCACGCCAGCATAGTCAGAGGCGACACACGCTTTGTCATCATCAATGCCTACACCCAGTATGACTGGCGTGGCAAAGGTGTGAAGGCAGAATATGCTGCCATACGCAAAGTGTTCTCCCGTCTGCGGCAGGAATTTTCTGGCCTGCGCATCGCATATCCCTTGATAGGTGCAGGGCTGGCCAGAGGTGACTGGAATCAGATTGCCGCTATCATTGAAGAAGAATTGGCGGGTATGGATCATGCGCTGGTGCGGTTTGATGCGTGAATAAGGGAACTGGACATTTACTGATGATAAAAAAACCAACAAAAATAGAACGCATCGAAGGTGCATTGATAGGCTTGCTGATTGGTGATGCGCTTGGTGTTCCCTACGAGTTTCGTGATGCATCAGCAATTCCTGCGGCGGAGCTGATAGAGTTCCAGCCGCCTTCTGGGTTTGACCGTTCACATCGACTTGTACCACCCGGAACATGGTCGGATGATGGCGCACAAGCACTTTGCCTGCTGGCCTCGTTACTGGAATGTGGGCAATTTGATGCAGATGACTTAGGTCGCAAGCTAGTTCTCTGGTATGACCAGGGCTATATGGCGGTTGATGGAATTGTCTTTGATATAGGTATCACGACAGGCAAAGCAATTCGTGCGCTGCGACAGAATTCTCCTGCGCTGGAAGCAGGGGCGCGCGGTGATCACGATAATGGCAATGGTTCATTGATGCGCGTATTGCCACTGGTTTTATTTCATCGTGGCTCAGATTCTGATTTGGTCAGCATCGCACAATTGCAATCGCAACTTACCCATGCGCATCTGCGTTCACAAGTTTGTTGTGCACTCTATTGCCTTTGGGCACGCAGAGTATTGAATGATGTTGTTGATCCTTGGAATGAGGCTGCGCGAGTACTGCGGACGATTTATACCAATAAGCCCCAGGAGCTTGAGGAGCTGGAATGGTCGATACGGCCGGATGATGAGCCAATAGGTTATGGTTCCGGCTACGTGGTCGATAGCTTGCGCTCTGCCCGTATGGTGCTGCAAGCCGGAAACTACGAAGCAGCAGTTCGTGCTGCCATTCGCTTGGGCAATGATACCGATACGACAGCCTGTATCGCTGGTGGCATAGCTGGCATCCGCGACGGCATAGGGGGCATTCCATCGCGTTGGACAGAGCAACTTCGTGGACAGGCAATCCTGCGGCCATTGTTGACGCAATTGTTGACGCTCCATCAAGCATAAATGCGTAACTTGGGTGAACGAATAGGTGACAGCATGACTATGCACAAAGTTGAGTGTCGTATCGCCTTCTCGTGGCTATATCTTCTCCGACGGTGATTGTATTGGTGTAATACATTGCAAGCTAAAAATATCAGACCGCAATCAGGCAGATCATTGCAATCACCGCTAAAATGAGAGCATTATTTTAAGATTTCCTATCATGAAGTTCCACTCTCATCCCAGGAGTTGTTGCAAATGAAAACCAAGTATTCCGGCGCGCAGCGCAATGAGCGCGATACTTTTGGCGAAATTGCCGTCCCCGCAGATGCATTATGGGGCGCGCAGACCCAGCGTTCCTTGCATCACTTTGCCATTTCCACAGAAACCATGCCTCCAGAACTGGTATTGGCACTGGCACGCGTCAAACGCAGTTGCGCGCAGGTGAATAGTGATCTGGGCCTGCTGGATGGCAAAGTGGCAGGGGCGATAGCCCAGGCGGTGGAAGAAGTGTTGGCAGGTACACATGCTGCTGAATTCCCACTGTCGGTCTGGCAAACTGGCTCTGGCACGCAAAGCAATATGAACATGAATGAAGTGCTGGCCAACCGTGCTTCTGAATATTTGGGTGGCACACGCGGCATGAGCCGGGTCGTGCATCCGAATGACCATGTGAATATGGGCCAGTCATCGAATGATGTCTTCCCCACAGCCATGCATGTCGCTGCTGCTGCGGCGGTCATTGAACAAGTTTTGCCATCTTTGAAAAAACTGCGCACTAGTCTCGATATCAAAGCTAAGGAGTTTGCCGATATCATCAAGATAGGCCGTACACATTTGCAAGATGCCACACCACTGACCCTGGGCCAGGAAATTTCAGGCTGGGTGGCACAACTCGATTATGCCGACAAAGCCCTGCGCCACACCCTGCCAGCCTTGCAGGAACTGGCGATAGGTGGCACGGCAGTTGGTACTGGTCTCAATACCCATGCAGATTTTGGTGAGCTGGTTGCCGCTAGTCTGACACTGGATACTGGCGTCGCCTTTAGCGCGGCCCCGAATCGTTTTGCGGCACTGGCTGGCCATGATGCCATGGTCAGCAGCCATGGCGCACTTAAGACCCTGGCCACTTCCCTGATGAAAATCGCCAACGACATTCGCTGGCTGGCATCCGGCCCGCGTTCTGGCCTGGGCGAATTGCAGATACCTGAAAATGAACCTGGTTCCTCCATCATGCCTGGCAAGGTCAATCCTACCCAGTGCGAAGCCGTGACCATGCTATGTTGCCAGGTGATGGGCAATGATGTGGCACTCAGCATAGGCGGTGCATCCGGCAATTTTGAATTGAATGTCTTCAAACCCCTGATCGTCCACAACTTCCTGCAAAGCTGCCGCCTGCTGGCGGATGGCATGGCCAGCCTGGACGAGCATTGCGTTCAGGGCATGCAAGCCAACCGGGCACGCATCAAGGAATTGCTAGCCAATTCCCTCATGCTTGTGACCGCACTCAACCCCTATATCGGTTATGACCGCGCCGCCGCGATTGCCAAGCAAGCGCACAGCAAGGGCACGACCCTGCGTGAAGCAGCGTTGGCCCTGGGTTATGTCACCGCAGAAGAGTTTGATGGCTGGGTCAGGCCTGAAGATATGGTTTGATTTATTGTACTCCATAGCACAGGCAGAGTGCGCTTCGCGCACTCTGCAAATCGCTTGCGCAAGCTTGCATCTCAATATCACCTGGATTTATTTTTATGTCAGAAGCATTCATGATGGTCATCCTGATACAGACCAAACCTGGCCAAAGCAAGGAGCAAATCGCTGCATACACCAGGCTGGCGCCGCTGGTGCGAGCTGAAGCAGGCTGCCTGCAATACGATATGCATGCCGTTGACGATGATGAAGATAAATTTGTACTGGTAGAAAAATGGACATCCAAAGCTGCCCTGGCTGCACACGATGCCATGCCATATATGGTAGAGGCAGATGCACTCAGCCCCAGCTTTCGCACGGGGCCTGCCACGGTACTGTTTTTGGGGCAAGTGATTGCGTAATGGCATACACAGCCTTGTAATATGTTTGCGGTAGGCTGTGTTGTAAACTGCGATTAACGTACCAACCACGATTCAAACACAGCACACCATGAAAAAAATTTACCTGAAAGCGTTTGCGTATAGCCTGCTAGTCCTGGGCATGGCTGGTTGCGCCGGTCTACCTGAACAGCCATCGGTTGTTCCCAAAGCGAGTGGCAATTACCAGCCCACCATCCTGGTTTCCATTGATGGCTTCAAACCAGAATACCTGCAGCGTGGCGTGACTCCTACGCTCAACGCCTTGGCAACTGATGGTGTGCGTGCCGAGGCCATGCGTCCCTCCTATCCATCGATTACTTTTCCCAATCACTACACCCTGGTAACGGGTCTGCGGCCAGACCGGCATGGAATTGTTGGTAACACCATGGAAGATCAGCAAATTCCAGGTGTGCGGTTCAGGCTCGGTAACAAGGAAGCCGTGTTGGACAGGCGTTGGTGGGATCAGGCCGAGCCGGTATGGGTGACCGCAGAAAAACATAAGGTCAACACAGCTATCATGTTCTGGCCGGGATCCGAAGCCGCCATCCATGGCGTGCGCCCCTCAGAATATCGCACCTTCGATGGCAAGCTGGCACCCGCAGTGCGGGTTGACACTATGCTGAGTTGGCTGGACAAGCCCGCTGGCGAGCGTCCACAATTCCTGACTGTGTATTTTGATCAGGTCGATCATGCAGGCCACGATTTTGGCCCGGATACCGCAGAGGTGACCGAAGCCGTGGCCAGTGCTGACGTTGCCATCGCCCGCCTGATGGATGGATTGCGAGTACGTCAGATCAAGGCCAATGTTGTCATCGTCTCTGATCATGGCATGGCAGCGACCAGCTCTGAACGCAGCATACAACTGGACCAGATCGCCAATCCTGCCACGTACGAAGTTGTGACGTATGGCAGCTATGCAGGCATAGAACCTAAAGCCGGACAAGAAAAACTAGTAGCCACCGCGCTGCTGAAATCCCATGAACATATGCAATGCTGGAAAAAAGAAAACATACCAGCACGTTTGCAGTTTGGAAAAAATCCACGAGTGCCAAGCATCATATGCTCGGCTGATGTAGGCTGGCTGGTGATGCCAGATGCCAAAGCTGTCAGCAAGGCGAACAAGGGTTCGCATGGTTACGATAATCTCTCCAAAGAAATGCAGGCCCTGTTCATTGCTAATGGCCCGGCCTTCAAGAAAGCCTCGGTCTTGCCAGCCTTTGATAATGTCGACGTGTATCCGCTATTGATGAAACTGATAGGTGTACCAGCCCTGCCATCGGACGGCAAGATTGACGCTGTTCAACCGGCTTTGGTGCAGTGATTCTTGATGTCTGACCTATAAAAGATCAGGCATTCTCGGTACAGGCAGGGTGCGCCATGCGCACCCTGCCAACTGAGTCAGATATCAAACCGGCTCAGTCACTGAGCCCGCAGAAAACGCCTGCAAACCTTCACCTGCCAGGCGGTAGCGTACCCATTCATCCTGCGGCCTGGCACCAATGGACTGGTAAAACTGTATTGCAGGTCCATTCCAGTCCAGCACACTCCATTCCAGCCTGCCACAGCCACTTTTGACGGCGGCTTGCGCCAGATGCCTTAACAAGGCTTTGCCCGCACCGCTGCCACGGTGGCTGGGTGAGATATACAAGTCTTCCAGGTACATGCCCTTGCGACCCAGCCAGGTTGAATAACTGAGGAAGTAAATCGCATAGCCAACTGGCTGGCCATCGATGGCGCAGATCAGTCCTCGCGCCGGGCTGTCGGCAGCAAACAGGCTTTGCCTGACATCATCGACACTGGCAATGACTTCATGCTCGGCTCTTTCATAAATCGCCAGTTCGGTGATGTAAGCGTGAATCAATGCTGCATCATCTGGCAGGGCGGGGCGGATAGTTATGTTCATGGAAATCTCATTTCAATCTGTCGCATTCATTTGCGGCACGCATTTACAGCACTCGTTGCCACACTCATTGTCATATCCTAGCAAGCCAGCCTACAATGCGGCAAGTGCAATTACTTCACACTATCATGCAGAACATGCATCTTGACCTGCGCAAGCTGGATCTTAATCTCTTGCTGGTGTTCAATGCCCTGTATCACCAGCGTTCAGTCACGGCTGCTGCGCATGAACTGGCGCTAAGCCCATCTGCCCTCAGTCATGCACTGGCAAGGCTGCGTCAGGCTTTGGGGGATGAGCTGTTTGTGCGGCTGGACAACCAGATGCAGCCGACCCTGCGGGCAGAACAAATTGCCAGTACGGTCAGTGCAGCGCTGGCGCAATTGTCAGCGGGGCTTAGCCTGAACCAGCGTTTTGATCCGGCCAGTAGCCAGCGCAATTTCGTTATCTCGGCCAGCGACTATACCGCCTTTGCCATTCTGCCGCGCCTGATTTTCCGCCTGCAACAAGTCGCCCCGCAGATCACCTTGCGCGTCATCAACACCAGCCAGAAGCTGGCACTCGATGAACTGGCGGCGGGTCATATCGACTTTGCCCTGGGCTACGATGAAGAACGCACGCCACTGCCTGCAGGCATGGAAGAATTTGACTGGTTGCAAGATGACTATGTCGCCATCGCCACCCAGCACCATCCACAGATCAAGCGCAAGCTGACACTCAAGACTTATCTGCAAGCCCGCCATGTCGTCGTCACCCCCTGGAACGAGAGCCGTGGCGTCATCGACTATGTGCTTGATGGCATGTCCCTGCAAAGACAGGTGGCCGTGCAATTACCCAATGTGCTGGTGGCACCCTTCATCATCGCCAGCAGCGAACTCATCATGACCCTGCCACGCCATGCCGCCACGACGCTTGCAGAGGCAGCAGGCATAGCAATTTATCCTGCACCTTTTGCGATACCGCCTTACACCCTGAAAGTGTATAGCCATAGCAAGTATGCGCGAAGCGATGCGCATTTGTGGTTGCGTGGATTGATGATGGAGATGGCAGGAGATGCGAGTGCTTAGTGCCTCTGGATTGGCCGTGTGTAGGGTGCGTTACAACGCACCATTCAGAAAGACATGGCTGAGTCTAGCCCAGCATAGTCGCGAGTGTGCCATGCTTTTAAAAGAGAAAAATCTCAATCCCATCGCTATACATGGACGTGCAGTTTTACCAGGGCGGAGGTATTTTTCAGGAGAAATTCAATCAATGCCGTTTCGCCATTTTACAAACCAGATTGCGGGCGCATGATAGATATGCTGGCAAGTAGGCTTTGCACCTATAAGCAGCTAATCCTTACTATGTTCACTTTCAGGAAAGAACTTGGTTCTCATTGCTTTCAGCCCATGTAAATTTTCTTCAGTTCCGGCGATGCTACGATCGAGCATCCAGTCTGGAGGTGTCTTTGCTTTCAATTCATTGAGTTCAGGCAAACGATCTTCACATGTTTGAATACTGGTATTAAGTATGAGGCTTAATGTTTTTTGATTCCAAATTCCGGCAGAGGTTCCAATAGATATCACGTCTATCGCAATCCCAGGCACCTTCACCAGTTGATCCAATTCAGGCTTAAGTATATGTATTTGTTCTGGTGCCAGTCTTGCCACGACATAGTCAAGGACTCCACCTATCCATATGTAATCGTTCGAGCACAATATTTTCTTGAGATGCGGGATGAGTGGGTCTCCAACCGTGATCAGGAAGTCCGCAACTGGAATGGCGATGGGATAATTCATATCCTGCAGCCAAATAAACAGGCCTTCGAGTACGGGTTCTGCTGCCACTGGTCCGGCAACAATTACAGCCTGTAATCGTTCATGGTCGTGTCTGTTTCTCGGGCATAGATTTTCAGTAGTCATGGTAACGGCTTTCTTGAAACTTGCAATGTCTGGAGCTCGGTTTGGCATTCCTATATCTTCAAACTAGCGGGCGACTACGCAAAGTTGGTCGCCAAGCTTCACTTTTCTCGCCTAACCAACACCCCCAAAGCTTGTTGCCAGGCCGCCGCGTATCCTGGTACTGTTTGCGACACTCCAGCTCGCACGCTGGAATTCGTTGCCGCCAACTCAAGTTCCTGCTGACTATCTTTATCCTGCAACACAGGCTGGGCAGCAGCCAGTGCCGTCAGCAGCTCTACCGTAAGTCCATCCAGCGCTGGGCGTATTTGCGTTTTGAGATCAGGCGGATCACTAAACGGCGCTTGCGTCTTGCTTGTCCATTCCTTGAACAAGGCCGTCTGTATCATCTTGCCTGCGACAATCTGCGCAGCAAAAAAATCCTGAGCCAGTTTGGGCTCAAGACCATATTGTGGAGCCTGTTTCACAAGGGCATCCAGTATCTGTTGCTCGCGCACAGGATCATCAATGGCGGCTTTGGCATTCCACTTGTACATGGCCACATCTTGTGCCACATCCAGGCGTTGCTGCATCAGTCCAAGCAGGCGCAAGAGTCTTGAATCACTGGCATTTTGTGCTTGTGCCGGAGATGCCAGCATCAAGGCAGCACACAGGCAAACAAAATAGATCAGCCATGGCGGTAAGGTTTTGCGGGCTGGGTGCAGAGGTGCGGGATTACATGAATTGGAGGACATCTGTGTAGCGGCTCTATGAGTGAAGGGATATGTCGGCATTGTATTGTGCCATACGTTTTTGAGACGGATAGGCAAATTTCTGATGGGTTTTGCACAGCCGCGCCTTATTGGTTCAACTAAAAAAATTGCTCCACGCTCGTATCACCCGTCGCCGTGTCAGCTTGCTGGAACCTGGCAATCACAAGACGCCGTTAGCCTTCTTCCATTTGCGCAAGCGCACTCGGGCATTTGCATAGGGAGACGAAGTATTGAATTGTATCATCCTGCCGTGGGTGTATTGTTCGTACCACGGCAAACCGTAAAGGGATGCATCGCTTTCACTTTCGACCAGGGCCAGGATCTGATCGTGCACCTTGGCAAACAGCCGCAGCAGTTCGGCGTAGTCCACGCCGGCATGGTCGGCATAGAATTTTTGCGCCAGGCGTCCCAGTTCGTTCCATTTAAATCCAGTTTCCGGAAAGTCCACTGGCATGCCGCATGACCTGGCTTCGGACCACTTCAGTACTAGCAGGTTCCAGCCTATCAGGTAAGCCAGCAGATTGGCAACGCTCATATGCGTACCTTGTGCATGGCCTTCCAGCGTCATTTCGTTGGCACGCTCTGCCGGCACGCTGGCAAGGTCGGCAGTGAGCTTTTCATAGGTGGTGCTGATAGCGTCCAGTAATTCCCGTCGGTTTTTCGGTACGGCCATAGTCGAGTTATTCCCAAGTTGCTGCCAATTGGCAGCGTAAATCGTGCATTATCCTTGTCCTTGGCATCTTGAGGGAGCTAGTCCTGGAATGTGCCTGCCAGCTTCGCTACCAAGGATGATACTGATAACGAAAGTGCGGCGTCCAGCTATTGACGCAACTCCCTGATACGCAAGTAAATACGTATCATGGAATACCCCAGGTAGATGGTGATGGGCATGGCTATCCCATAAACGATCATATATGCCAGCTTGCCATCACCCAAAGTATGCAAGCTGGATTGGGGGAGACTGAGATGAACTGTCAAAATGCAAAACCAAAATAGCAAACCCGGCATGCGTCGCTTGTATTTCATCTGTTTCGATGCGTCGTCGGAATAAATTTCTGCTTTTCCTGCGTGACAGGTATCCGTCACTGGCATGCGCCAGTATTGCCAGCCATTTGCCTTGAGTACATGCTCCCAGCCCGCATCTATCAGTAACTGTTGATAGCTGTCATCCGGCTCAATGACATTGGCGACATTCCATTTTGCGTTCGGCACGTAGTCGAGGCGATAGGCAATTTGTGCAGGTGTGCCTTGAGCGAAGGTATAGACACCGAGGACATTGCGTGTCTTTAAATGCAAACCCTGGCTTGCCATTTGCTGCAACCAAAGCTGTTCTTGCTCATCCTCCCACGAGTGGAAACATTTGAATTTCTTGACCAATATCTCACTGACTTTTGTACCTGGATTTGCACTCACTTTGCCTCCTCCATTTTTAATTTTGGTAATGCCAATTTAGCGTTACGAAACATGATTTCCATGCGCCGTATATGTTCGGCGAGCACAAGTCTGCCTTTGTCGCTGAGTTCATAGTATTTGCGCCGCTCTTCTTCCTTGACCTTGGCGATCAAGCCCTGTTTTTCTAGCGTGGCAAATGCGCCATACAGAGTGCCAGGGCCGATGACGACATTGCCTTCGCTGATGTCTTCCACTTTTTGCATGATGGCATAGCCATGCAAAGGCTCGGTCAATACCACCAGTACATAGAAAGTGGCTTCTGACAAAGGCAGATACTTTGAATAATTGATGTCGCTCATTGATGCCCTGAGTTTGCTGGTGCTTATATCGGAAGATGATATATCGATGGTCGATATAGTGTCAAAGAAATTATGATGACAATGCAACATCTCAGATAAAAAAAGGCCGATTGAGATGCATACTCAATCGGCCTTGCTCTGACAAGTTTGGCTCTGGCGAGCCCGGCTTTTTGTTTTATCAAGCCTCGTCTGCCGGCACCTTCCAGTATCTTACCGCCAGCGCTGCCAGTGCCGTGACTGTCGCCATGCCAGTCACGCCTGTCCAGCCCCATTGCGCAAGCAGGGCGCTACCCAGAGTGGCCCCGGCTGCCATACCGATGAACATACCGACAAACAGCACGGCATTAAGGCGGCTACGGGCACCATTGTCTATGCCATAGACAATCGTCTGGTGTGCAATCAGCGTGCTTTGCACACCCAGGTCAAAACCTAGCGTGCCTATGCCCAGTAACCATAATTGTGCTGTTGGCGGGAACAGGGGGCTGAAGTTCATGATGGCAAACGAAGCAGCTGTCAGCCCGGCGCCCAGTTTGGTGACCAGCTCTGGTCCGCGTTTATCGGCCAGGTGGCCAGCTAGGGGGGGCGCCAGTGCGCCCACTGCACCAGCCAGACCAAAGGCTCCGGCAGCAGCGCTACCCATGTGGAAAGGCTCAGCATGCAACATTACAGCCAGAGTAGACCAAAAGCCGCTAAACCCCATCGCCAGCAGACCCTGTGCCAGTGCCGCACGGCGCAGTGTGCCATGGCGGCGCATAAGGTCCAGCAGCGATACCAGCAAGGCGCGGTAACTCATGGTGGTGGTCGGCACAAAATAGGGCAGACCACGCCAGATGGCAGCGGCAATCAGTGATACCCCTACCGCAGCCAGCATGAACATGCTCCGCCAGCCAAAGTGTTCCGCCACAAAGCCACTGACCACGCGTGACAGCAAGATGCCCATCAACAAGCCTGTCATGACCGAGCCCACCACTTTGCCACGGCGTGATTCATGCGCCAGCGTGGCAGCAGCAGGGACAATGTCTTGCGCCATGGTGGCCGTCAAGCCTATCGCCAGGCTGGCTATCAGTAAAATGCTCAGGCTGTTTGCCAGACCCGCAGCAATCAGGGCAGCGACCAGCAAGCCTGCCTTGATGATGATGATATTGCGGCGGTCATGCCTGTCGCCCAGCGGGGCCAGCAATAAGATACCCAGGGCATAGCCAAGTTGCGTCAGCGTAGGGATAAAGCCTGCGTCCAGGTTGCTAACGCCTATATCGGCGGCCAGTATGCCGAGCATGGGCTGACTGTAATACAGCGATGCCACCGACAAGCCAGCCCCGCTGGCCAGCAATAACACCAGTGGTGGTGAGGGTAGTTGATGGACGGGCGCGAGATTGATGGCCGCCAGTTCGGGCTGCAAAGCAGCGCTTTGGTCATGCGATTGGTGAATGGGGGTCATGCTTGATTTCCTCTTTTGACTCATCTTATGCTGTGCTGCACAGTGTAGTGGGCAGCACAGTTAAGTGGTAGCAGCAGTCAACGCAGATTTGTTATACATTAGACGTATGATCAAGTCAAAACCCATGCATCCTGACCAGACTGCCACCGCATCCCTGATGGCGGGCGCAGGTGACCGTATAGAGCTCATGCAAACCTTTGTGCGCATCGTCGAGGCCGGTAATTTGTCAGCCGCAGCAGTGCAACTGGGGACGACCCAGCCGACAGTCAGCCGTCGTCTACAATCGCTGGAACAGTTCCTGGGTGTGCTGCTATTGAACCGCTCCACCCACAGTATGCGCCTGACTGCCGATGGCGAGCGCTGTTATGAACATGCCAGGAACTTGCTGGTCAACTGGGCTGCCTTTGAGTCCGACTTGCGCGGCGTGACAGAAGAGCCGGAAGGCTTGCTGCGTGTCGTCGCTCCCCATGCGTTTGGCCAGCAAAGACTGGTCAAGCCACTGGCCGACTATCTCAGGCTATATCCGCGCGTCAATGTAGAGTGGCTGCTGCATGATGAAACCACCTTGCAGGATTTTATTTCTGCAGGCATAGACTGCGCGATACAGATAGGTGAGCTGACCGACACCAACCTGGTTGCCATCAAACTGGCCGAAGTGCCGCGCATCGTCGTTGCCGCACCATCGATAATGGCGGGCAGGCCCATGCCGCAGCAAGCCATAGACCTGGCAGGCTTCCCCTGGCTGTCGCTGCGCACTTTTTACCGCAACGAAGTATTCCTGCGCCAGATGCACACCGGCGAAATCCAGCGCCTGGCCTTTACCCCGCGCATCAGTACCGACAACCTCTACGCCCTGCGCACCGCCACGCTGGAAGGTCTGGGCGTAGCCATAGGTTCAGGCTGGATACTGAAAGACGACATCGCCACCGGACGGCTGGTACAACTGGTACCGCAATGGCAGGCCACCCCCTTGCCTGTGCATCTGGTATATCCATATGCGCGTTTTTATCCGGCCAGGTTGCGCAAGTTCATTGAAGTGATCAGGGCTGCTGTGCCTACGACCTTGCATGGTTGATGGCTTACAGCATCGTTCTGCTCCAGGCCATTATTTTTCCGGCATGATGCAAGGATTCCCCCCCAAATCTGCCATACAATTAAGTCATTCATTTTTTGCAATCCCGTGCTGTTTAATTTAACCTGAAGGATGCTCCATGACTAATGCTCTTGTTGCGCTGCCGCCTGGTTTGTTTCGTAGCAATTCTTTGCGTGTGCATGCGCCGCGTCCGGCGCTGGGGTTCAAGACTGGCATCAGCCAGGCCCTGCCTTACCCGGGTTTTGGAGAAAACCAGGGGATAGCCGTTGCGGCTGACGGCAGTGTCTGGACCCTGACGCGGGACAGTGTCTCGCAATTCAGCAATAGTACAGGGGCGATAGTCAGGATTTGCGACTATGCTTTATACAATCAAAGCATGTTTGGTTTTCCCCAGCATCTGGCTCCAGTCAATTTCAAGCGGGCGTTTTTCATACGTAGCAAAGACAATAATCCTGTTGTCATGGAATACCACAAGGATGTGATCGTCGACCCTGGTTCAGTCAAGTCCCTGCCTGTTCTGCCTGAGGGTGATTTTCCCTCCACCATCACTGCTACTGCCGATGGCAATATGTGGGTCCGTGGGCGTAGTGGCCACGTCTGGCAATACTTGAATAATGTCTGGCAAAAAATCGCAACGCCGGTGGGAATGGTAATACAACAGATCAGTGCAGGTGCGGCTGATTTTTTGCTGGCGCTGGTCAAGCAAAATGGGCAGGACATCATCATGCATCTGCAAAATGGAACCTGGGCCAAACATGATAATCTGCCCCACAATGGCATACGCTGGATAGGTGCATGTGAAGACAAGGAATACTGGTGCACATCTGTCGGCATGGAAACCGATGGCGAATTGCATTTGATACGCAATGCCGCCAGGGTGCAAAGTTTCAGAATACTCAAAGCGACAGTCGGCCTGACGGCGGCCACCTCTCGTTCATGTTATTTCTTCTCTATATTCGAGGGCATGTTCAAACGTGCTGCACTGGGTGTGATGGACCAGGCCGCACAAGAATGGCCAGCCATGACTGCGGCGCAAAAAGAAATTTACAGCAGCATGTCCAGCGAACTGGGCATTACTGATGTTGGCGGCATACGCTCGCAATACACCAACATCAACGCCGCCTTTTCCATCTGGGCGGGCAAGCTAGAAAAAATCACCCGCCCCGTCAAGTTTACCGAAGCGGACTGGGAGATCGTCAAAAGCCAGTTGATTGATGAACTTGAATACGTGCAAGGCGTCACCACTTTGTCCACCAATGTAGCCCTGCTCAATGTCATCATGGGGCAAATTTATACCAATACCTATAACCAGGTCGTGCAAATGATGGGCTTGCCTGAGCACAGCACAGACCAGCCAAAAACAGCAGTGGAAATGGTGCTCGATAAATTGCTGGATAAACTCCAGGGCGCACTCATCAGCAAGGCCAAGGCCGTGATTGGTTCAGAAGCCGTTGATATCTCGGTGGCCTGCTTCAAGTTTGCCAATGACCAGATGGCCAAGGAACATCACTTGCCAGATGGCTCTGTGCCATTGATCATCGCCTGTTCTGAACTGGCAGGCAAATTGAGTTCTCTGGTAGTGAAAAGCGAAAAGGCCCGCGGCGATTACCAGACTGCCATTTTGCAAGACTGGGGCAAACTCAGTGGATGCGGCGAAGCCATACGCAGCGGCATCTGGTTCTGGGCACCAGGTACGAACTATGACAAAGTCAAGGACGCAGGCAAAGCCATCGCCCTGAATTTTTACCAGACCCTGATGCCAGTCAAATGGAAAATTGTTCTCTGCCAGGGCATACAGTCAGTACAGCTGCGTACCGACCCCTTCATGCATAAAGTGCCGCGTTATTCACTGATGTGCAAAATGCTGGGTACGCAGGTGGATAGAATTTACTGGTGGTATGTCTGCATGGAAGTGGGGGCAGCAGTCAAGCAGCAAAGCGAAGGCCCTTTCCCTGCACAAAAACTGCTGGAAACCATCTTCGCACTCGAGACCACGCCAACGGAATTTTTCTCAGGCGCCAATGGCTGGAAATTGCCCACAGCAGAAGTCCCCGGCTACCGTCCACCTGAGGGCGCTGCGCAATGGCAGGCCTACCAGAATTCGCCTGATCCGTTTTAGGTCAGTGGGATGTCGTTAAGTCTCAAGCAATTCAGGTGTGCTTCGGTATAATCCATAGCGGGAACGATGGTGTAATGGAAGCACACCTCAACCAAGAGGAGATTGCGCCGGTTCAATCCCGGCTCGTTCCCAATTCAATCAGATGGCAGTATGCGTTGTAGCGCACCCTTGTATAGCCCAGATTTCATTCGCGCCAAAGTCATTCCGCTATAATCCATGCCGGGAACGGTGATGTAATGGAAGCATAGCTCCACAGCAAGGGAGAAAGCGTTGGTTCAAACCCAACTCGTTCCCAGAATATTCGATAGCTTGTGTTTGCCATTGAAATTATTGTCTAAATTGTCGTCGAAATCACCCTCGAATTATTTTTAGCTTTCCAGACTACTCCGCTATAATCGTCTCCGGGAACGGTAGCGTAATGGAAGCGCGTCAACATACGCATGAGGGAGGTGTTGGTTCAAGCCCAACCCGTTCCCACCACTCAGCGTGCACACCTGCGTGTACAAATGGACAGACGAGGACACCCGCGGTGGCATTTACCGATGAAGAACTGAACACCGCCTTGAAGGTGCTGCAGTTGATTGCCGATGAACCTTCGCAGATGGATGATCATCCGCGTTTCAAGACCCTGATTGCCAAGATACAAAAAGGCGCCAAGCGCGGACACCGGCAGACGCGTGCCGATGCAGCAAAAGAACAATTGCGCAAAGCACGCTTGCAAACCGGGCTGGTGCGCGCGCAACAAACTGCAGCCTTGCCTTTGCTTGCGAATGAGGTAAATGGCGGGACACTATGGTCACAACGCTGCTATGTCTGCAAACAGGGATTCCAGCAACTCCATCATTTCTACCATTCCCTGTGCCCGCTTTGTGCTGAGAAGAACTGGGACAAGCGTCATCAGCGTGCCGATTTGCGCGGGCGTTATGCGCTGGTCACGGGTGGGCGTATCAAGATAGGTTTTGAAACGGCTCTGCGTCTCTTACGTGATGGCGCGCATGTCATCGTGACGACCCGCTTCCCGCAAGATGCAGAACGACGCTTTCTGGCGCTGCCGGATTCTGGTGACTGGGCAGAGCGCCTGAGCATCAGGGCGCTGGACCTGCGCTGCATTCCTGACGTAGAAGAATTTGCCGACAAGCTGGGCCAGGAATTGCCTCATCTCGACATCCTCATCAACAATGCAGCGCAAACCATCAAGCGACCACGCGAATTTTATGACGCCCTGATGGCGGCCGAACCAACACCCTGGTTGCTGGAAGCGAAGACGCAATATCTGGGGCAATTACCCAGCTATGCCGATTATTTTCCACAACAGGAGATAGACATCTACGGCCAGGCACTGGACAAGCGGCCCAGCAATTCATGGTCGCAGCAACTGCATGAAGTGTCCACAATGGAGCTGCTGGAAGTGCAACTGGTGAATGCCGTCGCGCCGTTTTTATTGACGGCCCGTCTCAAACCGGCACTGCTTCGTTCCCCACATCTGCGTCGCTTTGTCATCCAGGCTTCTGCCATGGAAGGGCAATTCAATCGCAATAGCAAAACAGAATTTCATCCTCATACCAATATGGCCAAGGCTGCACTCAATATGATGGTGCGCACCAGCGCCCAGGAATGGGCGCGCGATGGCATTTATATGAATGCGGTGGATACCGGCTGGATCACCGATGAAAAACCTTATCCGCAAGCCATGCACGTGCGGCAAACGCAAGGCTTTTATACCCCACTCGATATCATCGATGGCATGGCGCGCCTGATAGACCCGATAGTGCGTGGTGTCAATGAAGCAGAGACACCACTATTTGGTCATTTTCTCAAAGACTATGAACCCTATGCCTGGTGACCCAATACAACTTGCAGCCATGGAAGAGCACAGCAATGTGCAATGCCCTGTGCATCGCGTCAGCATCACACCATGCGATGCGGCTGAGCTTGAGCCTTTGCTTGAGCATCTCAGCGACAACCTCTGTATCAAGCTTAATGCGCCAGGTAGTCAGCAATTTCCACGCGGGACCTTGACCGACGATGGCCGTCTTGATCTGTGCAAGCAAAGCCTGGGTACGGATCATTGTCTGAGCGTTACCAAAGCGCTCGAACACAATACCCAGGTGCGTAGCCTCATGCTGGGGACAGACGCGATAGGTGATGTCGGAGCCGCCGCGGTAGCCGGGCTGGCCAGCGTCAATCCTCATCTGGAAGTGCTTTATCTCGGCTGCAATAACATAGGGCCTGCAGGTGCGCTGGCTCTGGGTTATACCCTGGCGGGTAGCGCGCAAAACATCACCGGCTTGTGGCTGAAACGTAATCCCTTAGGCCCTGAAGGTGCAGCGAATATCGCCCACATGTTGCGCAGCAATCAGCATTTGCGTGTGCTGGATCTGGTGAATACTGATTTGCGCGCATCAGGCGTGCAAGCCATCGTTGATGCCCTGTGTAGCGACAATCACAGCCTGCAAAGTCTTTACCTGAGTGGCAACGGCCTCGAAGCTGCCAGTGCCGTTGACCTGGCTCGCCTGCTGCGCGAAGCACCGCATATCAAGGCGCTCTACCTGAGCGTCAATCGCCTGGGGGACGAAGGTGCTTTTTTGCTGGCAGACGCCTTGCGCCACAACCGTACATTGCACACCCTGGAACTGGCCAGCAATGGCATCAGCCAGCAAGGAGCCATTGCCCTGTTGGACGCCGCCACGCATTCTTCATTGCAAAGCATCAACCTTGGCTATGCACCTTCTACCAGAGTGCTGGGCGCACAAGCCAATTGCGTGGGCGATGAAGCTGCCGCACAGGCCGCACATTTGATCTGCGCATCACCCACATTGCGTAAACTCAATGTCACCCGCAATAACATCAGCAAGCACGGTCACGCGTTATTGTTTGATGCCGCACTGCGCAGCACGCAATTGACGCAGCTGAGTACGGATAGTCGCTTGCCTGATGAACTGAGCCAGCATTTGCAGCGCAATCTATCCCTGTGCGGGGAAGATGCTTCACTGGATCAGGCCATGATCAGGAGTGTTTATCGTTAGTTTGCCGCATCAGGTTTCTCACACATCTATATTTACTGGAATTTTGATGGACCCTAAACTCAATATGCTGGCAGATATTCTGAAAAGAAACAGTGATGATCCAGATACTGTCGATATGCTCAATGAAGTTGATCACTATTTTTTCTTTCAGTCGATTTCAAACACAGATGACCTGGAGGCAGCGTGGGCACTCTTTGATGAGCATAAAGAAATTCGTAGCAGACTGCTAAACCTGGAAAGCGATACCAGGGAAATTCCGGGCTGGGGCTATCTCGTTCCGCAGCTTGATCAGGTAAGGTGCAGCGAAGATGAGCTCCTGGCCTTGGTTTCCTCACACATTTCCATGCTTAGGCCATTGCTTTTGGAAGAGGACTACAATGAAGAAATTATTTCTTTTATAGACTGCGGATTTTCGATAGAAATAGCTCCACCGTCAACTCAAATTCCTGATGTTTCGGACAATGAACTATTTGGTGTTCTGTATGAAGCGATAAGCGAATATCGGACTGAACATTTTCCTTACGATATACCTCATTATGAAGTATTGCGAAATTGGGCAATTTATTTGACCAAGTGTGATGAAGTTGCCAGCTATCTTCTATGGCCCTGTTTAAAGCATAAGTTGACACTGCCGGATACTTGCATGGATGCAGGCGCCAAACTGTGGAAGCTGGGTTGCAGAGATCGTTATTGGGTAAAGGATTTGGACTTCGAATCGAAAACCGTGTATGTCAGAGCACCCTGGATGGATAAGCACGTTTGAATTGCCCGTCAACTGGTCAGCATGATGCGTATGCGCAGGCGCGATACTACTTTACCCGCGTGTTAAAAATGAATGTATTCTTACAATAAATCATCGTCATCCAAAATATGTGATCTTCTATGTTCAGCTTTCTCCAATCAACTATCTATGTACAGATTTCACCAGATCGCCTGAGCCTGCGGGATGTGAAGTCTGGCCAGGCCGTTTCAGAAATACCTGAGCTGGCGATCAGCGCGCCACCAAACCAGAAATTGCTGGGTATCGGTGCAGCGGCACGTGCGGTCGCCGCAAGCCAGAATGGTGCCATCGTGGTCAACCCCTTTGCCCACCCACGTTCTCTGGTTTCTGACTTTACCGTGGCAGAACAATTGATCAAGGCATTTTTGTCCAGGCTGGTGGGAGGCTCTACTTTCAAGATGTCACCAGTGGTCATTATCCATCCCCAGGGTAATCCCGAAGGAGGTTTTACCCAGGTCGAAAACCGCGCATTCCGTGAACTTGGTTTTGGTGCTGGGGCTGCAAAAGTCATACTCTGGCAAGGTGATGGCCTGACAGATCAGGAGATACTGTCAGGCCAGTTTTCATCGCGTGGGCAAGTGTGTGAGTGAAACACGCATATGTTGTGTAGGTGCGATTCGCTTGGCGTAATTGCATTCCTGTTATCTGTCATTTCTACGGATGTTGTCATGAATAAGTCGATTCCCCAAGCAGGTGCATTACTAGGAATTAGTCTGTATGTTTCAAGTTTTTTCTTTCCAGTGTTCAGTTGCATTGATGGCCCGCGTCATATGGGATACAACGTCGCATGGGCAGGATGGATGGCAATCTTTGCCCTGGACCCGAGGTGGTTTGCAAATCCCCTCGCTCTGCTGATTTTTATCGCAGTTGCAAGAGGGAAGGAGCTTCCGCGAGTGTCCTTGTATTCAATCCTCGTCTTGGCGGCCTCGATATCTTGTCTCTATGTACCTGCAATGGCGTGTGGTTCGGGTGCAGGTGGGGCAGAACCTTCACAGGGACTCAGACTTGGCGGCTACCTTTGGATTGCTGCGCTCACTGTTTTGTCACTCACAGGCTTCGCGTGGAAAATTGCACAACGCGCTAATGATGGCTAGACTTTCAACCGAAGTGGTCTCAATAGGATTTCCTGCTCCTACCCTTTCCTGCACCTGAAAAACGACTAGAGACATAGGTGTATTAGCGCCGAGTAATCACTCGCCATCAGTCAGGAAACAACCGCACACACGTCTGAGGGCCGCGATGGCCGCGTCCCGTGCATCATGGTAAGCACTCGCAGGATATCGCGCCAGCCATTTTGCCAGTTCATTGATGGCAGAGGTGCAGACATCAACTTCTAGCGCGCTCAATTCACCCTAGGGACTAAGAATTTCACACAGCACGGCGCGCAATCGCTGGCATCCATTGCGCTCATCAAGCGTCGCTCAGGTTTCAGCGCCCAGCACTGAGGGGCCGTCGGTCATTAATGCTTGGCGCGGGCCAGCCTGTGATACTGTATCGATTCAGGCCATGGCAACTGCCAGCAATTGTTCTGCTGGCGTGACCAGCTTGTTGGCTGCCTGTTAAATTGCAGCGCTCAGGTCGCTGTGGACAGCCTCACAAACCGCCACGAACAAGTCTTTCTTGTCACAAAATGATGGTAGAGCGCACCGAGCGTGAGGCCTGTCGCCAGCAACAGCGCCTCGGTCGAGGTGTTGGCGTAGCCGTCTTTCTCAAACAGGGGGCGCGCAGCAGTGATCAGATGAGTACGGGATAGTGTGACTTGCGCCAGGCGTCAGTTGGTTGTTGGTGTAGGCGGTGTAAGTGGAGTAGCTTGGGTTTCGGAGTTGGCTTTTATATTTAGTATACAGACTGTATGTACTAATCCCCATCCTTAACGCAACAGGAGCTATCATGCCGACTCTCTCGCCTGCCACGCTATCGCAACTGACTTCTGCCTATCCCCTGGTCACCACCGCCAATATCCGGGCATCACGTGATTTTTTTGTGCAGCACCTTGGTTTTGAAGTGGGCTTTGAAGCATCCTGGTTTGTATGGCTGTCGCGCAGCACTGGCGAAGCCGGTATGACAGCGATTGCCTTCATGACGCCAGACCATCCTTCGCGCCCACCTGGCCCTGAGGTATTCAATGGCCAGGGATTGATGCTGACCCTGCAGGTTGACGATGCCCGCAAGCAAGAAGCACTGATGCGGGCCGCCGGTGTAGAAATTCTCTACCCGGTCAAACACGAAGCATGGGGCCAGGTACGCTTCCAGGTGCGCGACCCCTCCGGGCTGGTGTTGGATATTGTGGAACAGGCAGAACCTGCTGAGGGCTTTTGGGATGCCTATATGGAAAGCAGTGACACTAATAGATGAATGCAGTGGGCTGGCAGAAGGCGGGCATGCATCTCAGGTATTAACAACGCAATCTATCCTTACTGTCAGCAGCTTCATTGATGAGTGTCTCCAGCACCTGCAAGTCAACCTCACTGAGCCTGCGTATATAAAGACAGCCCTTGCCAGATTTTGACTTGCCCAGATTTGCCACCAGTTCTGCATGCCTGGCTGCGGCGAACAAGCCATACAGGCTGATGTCACCCTTCCGGGAAGAAAAACCCACCAGGCAGATATCACCCTCGCGTCCGCTTTCATAGCGGTAGTGATAATTGCCAAAGCCAACAATGCTGTCACCCCACATGACGGCAGGCTGTTTTGTTGCCCCGGACATGAGCTTGATTAAGATTTCACAGTCCTGCCGCCGTGTCTCATCGGCGATGGCAGCGATATAGTCGTCTACGCTATTGTCCGTTGCTTTGGTTGTGTTCTCAGCCATGTTTGTCTCACGATTATTTTTCTTGATCTTGGATATGCCGCATGCCAGCGATGTCAATTTTTTGAAGCGGCAGATTTTAGTGTAGCGATGGGAAGCAAAAGTGTCTATACAATGTGCAACAGAATTTAATGCCTCTTTCCTGACTGGGTTAGAATTCATTCAAAGGGTAGGAGACTTGAATCCATCCCACTCCAAACTTTTTTGACACTTTCAAATATCATGCGCATTCGTCATTTAACCGACCCTGAAAGCAGTAAAAACTGGAGCAGTTTTTGTGATGGCGCGAATGTGCGTGTCCGCACTGGTGTTCCTGGCAAAGAAAAAGAGAGCGACAAGCCACAGGATAATCCCGATGCCGCCCTGGCATGGGCAGAGAAAGAAGAATGGACCAGGATCAAGAAAGGCTTCATTCTCGATCAAGCCGGGGCGCAAGCCGGTGAGCCGCGCCTGCATTGCCTGCGCAGCAAAGCTTACACAGGCGCACTGTCGATTACCGATGTAGAAGGGCAACTACTATGCAATAGTTTTGACGATACGCGACCTGGTGACCGTTTGTTTTTACTTGATGCATCAGGCAAGAAAACCGCGTTACCAGACTTGCCTCTGGACCGCATCGTCTGGAAGACGATTTATTTATCAGCCATGCAGCGCCTGCTGATAAAGGCCGATCATCAGGTCTTGTCGTGGGCGAAAGACGACTCTTCCTACACCATCTTGAGTACGCCCAATCCCCACCCGGTAAGCTGCCTTGACGCACAAGGCAGTCTTGCTGTCTGGTATGCTGAACCCAATCTGGTGGTGACTGATTTGAATTCTGGCCAGCAGCTTTTGAATCTCCCTTTGCCCTATGAACTGTATGGCGGCCATTCCCCGCAAATGGAGGCAGCCTTGTCACCTGACGGTGATACCGTCGCTTATTGCGCACGCGCAGGAGAGATAGTCTTGCTGGATATCGCGACAGGCACGGTGCGTGCCAATATCGCTGGTGACTTCAAGATGATCACGCTGCTCAGATTTACACCCGATGGCCGCTACCTGATCGCCGAGACCGCTTACGGTAATGCCAGCCACTTGTGCTTCGACATGCAAAGCATGGCTTTGCGAGCAGGTTGGCCTGCTTCCAGCTTTGACGGCAGAACCTCGATAGCCCTATCGCCAGATGGCAAACTATGTGCCATTGCCAATCGCAACAAGATGCAGATCTATGACTTCGCCACCCTGGAATGCACTTTAAGCTTCAGGATAGAACATGTCGTCAAGCGCTGCAGCACTGGGTGGGTAGGTCAGTATCTTGGTGTGCAAACAGACTATGGTTGTGCGAGTTTATATGTGTTGGGTTGATGGCATGAAGTCAAGGTAGCATCAAGTCAAATCAGGCTGAAGGTTGATTATCCTGTTCCCATTGCCGATTCCAGACCACTTCCCACAGATGCCCATCCGGGTCCTGGAAATAGCCTGAATAACCACCCCAAAAAGTATCATGCGCTGCCTTGACGATAGTGGCACCCGCAGTACTTGCTTTAGCCATGACAGCATCCACTTCAGATTTGGAGCCTACATTGTGGCCCAGGGTCATTTCTGTAGGACTGGCTGGTGCCAGCTTCAACCCTGTATCATGAGCGATGCTCTTGCGTGGCCACAGCGCCAGGCGCAGCCCGGCTTGTAGCGAGATGAAGACGACAGCGCCATATTCAAATTCTGTGCCTATGATGCCTTCAGTAGAAAACCCCAGTCCATCACGGTAGAAATGCAGCGAGGTTTCCAGATTGTCGACACCCAGAGTAATGACGGTGATACGTGCTTGCATATGCATATCCTCCCAAGTGGTGGAATCAAATTGATTTGCAAGTGCGTATTGCAAATCTCTCTTGCTGCTGTATTCTCACAGAGATCAGTTTAATACAAACAGGGACAATTCCCCATAATCCAGGAGTGCAGTTTGAAAGCCTGTACCAGCAGCTCAATTGCCAAATTTCTTGCCGCTTGCATGACCAGTATGGTGGCTGCCATTATGCTGTCCGCCTGCGCAGTCAAGACTAAGGCTGTGCCTGCAGAAACTGCCTACACCGCAGAGTCTACTTATCAAAAACTGAGAGCCAGCTATCCTTTCATCCAGATCGCCAGCCAGACCTTGCCAGCCAGCGTCCAACTGCTGCCAGATTTGCCTTATGTCCGTCATGGGGATAAAGACTTGCAACTGGATTTATACCTGCCTGTACAAGCTAAGGGGGCAGGCTTCAGTGTCAACCCTGCCAACCCAGTCAGGCCAGCGATTGTACTTGTGCATGGCGGTGGCTGGCGATCAGGCTCACGTGACAACCTGGGCGCAATGGCGATACGTCTGGCAGAACTTGGTTATGTCTGTGCCGCCATCAGCTACCGCTTATCAACAGAGGCTCGCTACCCTGCTGCCATACACGATGTCAAGGCGGCTGTACGCTGGATGCGCAGCCACGCCAGCTTATACCATGTCAACCCGCATCAAATTGCCGTAGCGGGTGGGTCCGCAGGCGGGCAAATTGCTGCCCTGGTCGGTGTGACAAATGACATGGCACGTTTCGACATGCAGGCTGGGGGTAGTATTGTTTCCAGCGTTGTTTCCAGCGCCGTGTCGAGCACGGTGCAAGCCGTCATCAATATCGATGGTTTGTCAGATTTTACTTCAGAAGAAGCACGCAGATATGAAGATGACCCCAGCAAAAAAACGACAGCCGCAGGTGCCTGGCTGGGTGGTGGCTATGCAGAAAAAACAGCAGTATGGAAAGAAGCATCCCCGCTCAGCCATGTCAGCAAAGACACACCTCCCTTCTTGTTCATCAGCAGTGCACAAAAACGCTTTAGCCTGGGCCGGGAAGAAATGATGGAAAAAATGAAGGCTCTGGGCATTGCAACAAAACACGTACAACTACCAGATACGCCGCATAGCTTCTGGTTATTTGATCCCTGGCTGGAGCCGACTGTCGATGCGGTCAGTGCGTTTTTGGAAGAGATTTTTGCGGTGAAGTATTGATGCAATGATGTACTGGATCAGGGCACTCGATTCGCCGTAGCCTTCCTTCGGAAAAAGATGATGATCATCGCCAGTATCATCAGAGGAACAGCGAGACAGAAAAAGAAGAAATTCACATCAGAAAAATCCCAGCGTGAGGGCAAGATAAAACTGAGCATGCTTTCAAGAGCATTCGTCGTGCAAATAAAACGCAAATTCGCCCCATAGAAGCCAATAAAAATCCCCCAGGCTATAGATGCAGAATAAATCTTGCTCAAGTGTTTTCTGTATGCAAAGGCGAGTGGTATGAAGCCAGCTATCGTCATTAATATCAAGGCGGCAGGGGTTCCCGTCAGCTCACTTCCCAATTTTTGGATCGCATCCAAAAACGATAAATCCCTGGCCCCATACTCAGGATAAAATTTTCTGAGGAAGATGGCGATGCAGATTTCTGCAACGGCATTGCCGATGGCTGCCAATGTGCAGGACAGTAGCGGGGGCTTGCAATACACAAAGATGGTTTTCACGCGCATGCCGGCCTGCGTTTATGGCCGCAATGAATAGTGTCGCCAGTCTGCTGCGCAATGAAATCGCTGGAAGAATTCAGGTAAATTTTTAATGAATCATTTTCTCTGCGCAGGTCTACCATTGACTCTTGATCACTGGAAATCAGCACCAGACTTTCACCAGGCTCCAGGGTGAAATCACGCGCCCATGGCTCTACCCAGACGACGAGGTCGTCTGTGCCATTGTTTGATACAGAGAATTTGAAAGGACTCATTTACTTCTTGATTGCGATGATGGATGCCAGAAGTTTAATCTGGCTACAATGCGTATTTTACTCGTTGGGAAGTAATCAAGGGCTGCTCATTGCGGGTGCCCTGGGAAATATGCCTGGTCAACAAATGAGATTATAAGCTGCAGGGTGAGCCGTGCGCACCGCTTTTGTGTATGAAGAATAAGCAGGGCACATAAGAGCACCCTGCCAAAAAAATGCATCTAGGTCGGCACCTGCCCATCCGCCACGATACCCATCTCCTGCATATTCTGCGGTGTATAGCCCGCCTTGATTAGAGCCTGGTTCAGGGCCTTGCGCAGATATTGCAGATCAAACTCGGTACGGGCCAGGTTCAGCCCCAGTTCTACAATTTGCCCTGAACGCAACAGCGGCTCACCAGTGGTTTTGTCCCAGTGCAGCAGGTTGTGGTTTTCATTTGGATCGGCATCCAGGTTGTATAACTCCCACTGTGTGTTGGCAGGGTTTTGCGGTTCCCAGTAACGCACCAGTTTCCAGGGTTTTTCAAAGTAAGACTGTATATGGTTGGGCTGCACCACCGGGCCGGATGCGGTCAGTGGTTGTTCTTCCGTCGGCTTGCCGGTGGGGCTGGTCAGGCGTTCTGTGATGTTGACATACCACTGGTATTTGTCGGGCAGGTAATTGGTATCGAGTGGCGCGGTGATATTGTCATCGCTGACAAACAGCACACCCTTGCGTTCGCTGGTCTGTGCATCGCCGCATATGACAGGTGACAGGTCTTCGCCCGCCAGGGGTTTGACATCATGGCCCTGGATGAATTTGGCCAGCGCCTGCCTGTCGTTCTGGTCATAGCCAGCCAGGCCCAGCAGGGTGGGCACCCAGTCTACATGGGTGGTATGGCATTGCACCGTGCGCATGGTTTTTTCGCCATTCACCAGCGGTGAAGAAATGATGGCCGGAATATGGATCGCTTCCTGATAAGCGCCACACCATTTTTCTATCTGGCCACCATGGGCACCTGCCAACTCGCCATGGTCAGAGGTGAACACGACGATGGTGTTCTGGTCGAGGCCGCTTTCATACAGACGTTCAAGTATAGTGCTGACTTCGATATTCACCAGGTATTGCAGGTAGAGATAAAACGCCAGGTAGTTGCGATACCAGTCCTCGGCATTGCTTTGCATCTTGAAAGGGTAGGGTGAAGGCACTACGGCATGCTGCCCGCGCAGTGTCGTCAGCGCCAGTTGGAACTTGTACGAATAATCGTACTGGCAATCCGGCTTGCTTGATAAATCGCCGCGCCAGTTGGCAGGGAGCTTGACTTCACCCAGCTTGAAACCACCGGGGTTCAGCGGCACGCGATAAGTAGCATTGAATTGATTGGGGGCCTTGCCATATACCGGAGGCTGGCTCATCGTACCTTTTACTGGTGCACCAAAGGGGGCAATGATATTGCCCAACGTTGGCGGAGTGGCTGGTGTTTCTACTGCTGGTTGCCAGGGGAAAGGGCAGGCGCCAATATCATGAGGATTGACAAACGATGCCACCGCCAGCCATGGCCGCAGTTTGAAGCTGGCATTGGTTGGATTATTGCTGTTGATGATATTCGCCTCCACCCCCAGGCCCTTGCGACGCAGGAAAGTGGTGACAAGGTCAGTATAGCTTTTGTCGCGATACACACCCAGGTTAGGCGTGCCAAAACGCTGGTCAGAGGGGATGGAATATTCCCAGTCACTAAAGCCCCAGTTTTCCAGACTGCCCGTGGGGGAGTCCGACAAATCCCAGCGCCCGAAATAATGCGTTTCATAACCCGCCGCGCGAAACCAGTCACCCATGGTCGGCACGCCATCTTGCGGCAGCCACGGGAAGGCAGGATCAGTATCCACCTTGAACATGCCCTCGGTCTGCGTCACCCCGCTATGAGCGCTGTATTGCCCGGTCATGATAGTGGCACGGCCAGGCACGCAGGCAATGCTGGAGCAGGTATGATTTTGCAGCGACACACCGTGCTCACGCAGTTTGACAAAGCCGGGGAATAATTCTGCATACGGGTTATCCAGCAAGCTGCCTTCTTCAAACCGCAAGATCTGGTACAGCGGCTCCAGAGGATCATCAGGATACCTGGGCGGATAACGCATCTGGTCGACCATAATGAACAGGATATTGGGTCTGGCAGGTGCTGTGCTGGTGTCGCCTGTGGGGTTGCCAGCGTTGCTGGAGTTGGGGCTTGCTGTACTCATGATCATCCTTTGGCAGTAAGGGGCAGAGCATCGAGAGAAATCCGGCAAAGGCGTTAAGTTTTGCCTTGCATAGGGTAGTTATCTATTAATTTTAATGCAACTTATCGAAAATACAAAGACGTATATGTACAGGCCACAATTTTTTTCAATTGGAGAGAGGCAATAGAATGTGGTCGTCTTAAAAAGCTGATGCATGCACATACAGCATGGCCTGCCGGCAACTGGACGTTGTGGCTACATTCCAGTAGGCTGTGCTTTTTTGTGGATGCTTGTTGATCCGGGCGATTCTGGGAATTGTTAGACAATCCGGTCTTGAGCCGCCAGGCGTCATATCACAGCACCGCAATATCATAAGAAACCGCATGATAGAAAAGCTGGAAATCAATCATCTGAGAACCCTGGATGCTTTATACAAGTTTGAAAACTTGTCAGCGGCAGCGGAATATCTTGCGGTGTCACAGCAAGCCATCAGCCTGCAACTGAAAAAAATCAGGGAGATACTCAGCGACCAGTTGTTTGTCCGCACAGGGCATGGTGTCGTGGCTACCCCTTACGCAAAATTGATACAGCCGCATATCTGCCAGGTGTTAATGCACCTCAATGACATACCGCTGCCGCATACCATCACACCAGAAAATACAGCGAGAACTCTGGTCATCTCCGCCACCGACTATACGCAAAAAATCATCGTCGGCGAGTTGATGAAAGACCTGAGAATCTCTGCACCCGGGGTCAAAGTCATCGTCATCAACATCGAGAGTGCTAGCCTGATACAGAAAATGCACCAGGGTGACATTGATCTTACCCTGACCTCCAGCGGCTATGTACCAGAGGGCCTGGTTTCTGAAGCTCTGTTCACTGAAAAATATCTCTGCGTGACCGCCAATAAGAATATTGTTTTTGATGACTATCTGCCGCTTGAGCGCCTGGTTGAGCATGATTTCGTCGTGGTCTCACCCGGCATAGCCAGTTTTAAAGGCTCAGCAGACAACTGGTTTGAACAACAAAACCTGCCGCGCAAAGTACGTGTGTCCGTACCTTCATTTTTCATGGCGCAAGAATATCTGAAGCAAACTGATATGGTCGGTTTTCTGCCATCACGTCTGATGCCATGTGCAGGCCTGTTTGAAATACCGCTTAAAAAATATCCACCTGGCTATGAAGTCGTCGCCGCCTATCACCCCAGTGCAAAAGACGATGCCTTCATGCTCTGGCTCCTCGACAGGATACGTCAAAAATTTCCTGTAATAGCGTAGTCGCGCTTGTATCCGCTACAAGCCCACCTTGATGGCCAAGCACGGCTGTGGTCACTACACTTTCTGTGTGTTCCTTATTACATAGAGAGTTTTTCATGAGCATCAACAAAATCAATCCCGCCACGCTGTATGACGGCGCACCATTCGGCATGTCGCAGGCAGTGGCAGATGCAGATAGTGGCCTGATATTTATATCCGGCCAGGTAGACTGGGACAGCAACTATCTGGTAAAAAACCAGAGCATGCCAGCACAGGCAGAGGGCGCAATAAAAAACCTGCTGGCCGTACTGGAAGCAGCAAATTCTTCAGTTGAAAACCTGTTGCACCTGCGCGTCTATATCAGAGGTGAACTGGCAGAGCACATGGAAACTATCGTACCAATACTACTCAGCTACCTAGGCACATCCCGTCCGGCTCTGACCGGAATAGGCGTCACCTCACTGGCGACACCTGATACACTGATAGAAATTGAGGCAGTGGCAAAACGCCGTACGTCCTAGCGAACAGCAAACATTCGAAGTAGAGCACTTGTCATGTGCGTCTGGATCGGACTGCATTGCAAGTGATGGCACCATCAACACTGCACTTTGTGGCTTGCTCGATTCATAGACATCCTGTCTTTCGCTTCTACTTCTACTTCGACTTTGACAGTACATTCGTCATTTGATTCAACGCATGCGTCGTCTGCAGCGATATGGCAGGCTTGTGGTCATCATCCACGTCCAAAAATGTCATTCTTCGCAGTGTTACTAATGGCGAGGATTGCAGGATCAGACAGGCGCCGTTCAGTGGTAATCACGTAAATTTGCTCGACAACTGTTGGAATGTCGCCGATGGCAACTACATGATGCTGCTGGCAGATTTCTTTTTTCATAGCGCTGGGAGCAACAAAGAAACCAGCGCCCGCACTGCCAAAAGCTTTCATCAATGCACTATCATCAAATTCCCCAACGATGCTAGGTCTTAGCTGATGCTCTTCGAACCAAAGTAGCAATCTCGCTTGTATGGCAACATCCTCACCCGGAATCAAAAACGGTGCCTGATTCAGTAATTTTGGAAATTTTCCTTTAAACTGCTGAGCCAGTGCAGAAGTCGCAAAGACGGTCAGTCCACATTCTCCCAGCAAGTGATTGTAGGCTCGAACATTCAAGCCCGGAGACATGGGACGATCGGCAATAATCACATCGAGCTTGTGCAGGGCCAATTCGCCCAGAAGCAAGTCCAGGCGGCCTTCACGACAATTGATACGGATTGCTTCGTCGAGTGCTAATGCCGGTTGTATCAGTCGATAGGCAATAACTTTAGTAACGGCGTCGGCTACCCCTATGCGCAAGATACGTCTGCGGTTCGACATTTGCTCGCGAAGTTCATCGAGCAAGAGATCACTGGTGTTAAAGATGGTATCGGCGTAAGTCAGGATGCGACGCCCAGCGTCTGTCAGTTCAATGTTTCTGCCAGCTTTGCGAAACAGTTCGACACCCAGGGTTTCTTCGAACTCATTGATCTGACCACTGACTGCATGTGGGGTTAAATGCAATTGCTCAGCTGCCTTGGCGATACTGCCCGTCTTCGCGACCATCCAGTAATAACGCAGATGCTTGAAATTCAGTGCTGCCACTTGCTCGCCTTTCTTGCTGTTGACTACTGTTGCTTTTTATAAAATTGAATGGGGGAACTTTTGTTCCGAGATTTTAAGTCGTTGTTGTCGCTGATGCAATCTACGTCTCATCATCAGGTATTGGTAACTACGCCAGATCACCTGCATCACACAGTATGACAGTGCCGCCAGAGCGGATGCCAATACCAGCATACCCAATAGCCATGGTGCACCTAGATCGCTGACCCATACTACCCAATTTTCAATCGCCTGGGTTGGTGCTGTCCAGTCTGCTACCGGCAAGGCAGGAAGCTCGCGCCAATCTGTACTTCCTAACATGCTCTGACCTATCGCATAGGCGAGCATATAGATCGGTACTATGGTCAGGGGATTGGTCAGGAACGTACCAATCAGCGCCATCGGCAAATTCACTCTCAGCAAAAGCGTCAAGGCGACCGCTGAAATCATTTGAAGTGGTCCGGGCACCATTCCACAAAATACACCCACGGCCAGGCCCGCCGCTATTTTCCCACACTGCACTTGCCAGATGTCAGGGATATCGAGCCGACCTGCGAATCGTCGGCTGACCGAATATTTTCGGATACTATCCTGATTTGGCAAGATACGTCGCAGAAATTTCTTTGGCATAAGTATCGAAACATTGTTTAGAAGTGTGTTTGCAGAATCGACGGCATAGTCGACCTTACATTCGACGGCACTGTTTTGCTGTCGCGCGAGCCGTAAGAGTTATCGCCCGAATCTGGCAAATCTGGCGTAAAGGAATAAACCAGGCCGCCAATTTCAGCCAGATCCAGTTCCCACACTTGCATTGCCCTCGATACCAATACCGCTTCACCTACACTTAATTGTTGATCCGCGTAGACCACTGCAAGCATGATTTTCAACAAGATCTTGCGCAGTCGCGTGTCCTGGATTTCGAGCAAAATACTGTCAATGCTCGCCTCATCAAGTTCAATTTGCCCATGCTGAATCCCCGGAACGCATTGCAACATATCCTCGCAAAGCAGGTGAACAATATCATCAAAGTCTGCCTCTGACATACCCAGACGTTCGAGTACGCCAAAGCGCATCATCACATTTAATTCCGATTTATCCAGACATCCGTCAACGAGCATTGATAGTGCTAGTATTCTTGCCATGGCTTCCGGACTATTGGTTGCATACTGTCTCATAAGATGACTCCTTCGTATTCAATGATTGCTTAAAATATTGTTCAATGTGTGCTGGTGGTTTCAGTCTCTTGCGCGTCAGCCGCAGGGAGATTTTTGAAAGTATCGTGTGGATGTTCTCGTGCACGCTCTATCTGCTTGGCTAGCACGCGTTCTGCTCGTCCAATAGCCTTGTCGATGGAGACATAAAGATCCGATTCCAGTTCATCAATCACAATGTCCGGCCTGCCAGTCAGTGGGATCTGAATCAGGCAGCGCTTGTCTTTGCCGCCACGAGGCCCATTAATGTCTGATAAGCGGACGTTAATGCGCCTAACCTCGTCGCGCGCCCAGTCAGTGGCAAAGCCCAGGCGGCGCCTGGTGTGCTCACGTAAGCTGTCGGTGAGTTCAAAACCCCGTGCCTGAATGTCGATGTGCATATCAATTCTCCTTTGTCAGTTATTGATAGACTTAGTATAGGTACGAGCAATTGCTCTTTCAAATCGAATATATCAGACCAATAGATCGTAGAAATCGATCTATTGCCTGGAGAAATTTTTCTGATGGAAAGACTGATAGCTGGGAATCTGCTTTGTATAGGATGGCGCGTAAGACGTGACTACCATCACAGTCGACATTTGTGCAGATTGCAAACACCCATGAAACCCGCGTAGAATAAATAGATCGCGGGTGTAGTTTAATGGTAGAACGGCAGCTTCCCAAGCTTCATACGAGGGTTCGATTCCCTTCACCCGCTCCAATTGATTGGTGTATTTAAGTTAAATTCCCAGGTATCTCTGCTGCCCTGTAGTTTCGCCGTCAAGTGCACATAGCGAAATATTCTTGTCCGATGCAGTCTTGAGTCAGGTTTTCCATTTCCTTGATAGGGCGGCGGTATACTGTCGCTCGTCATTGATCCCTTGCCATTGGAAACGAACAATATGAAAACAAGAAACTATCTTCGCCTGATCGTGAACTGTTGGCTGGCTAATTGTCTGGGCCTGGCTGTCTTGCCAGTCTTGGCTGCCGCTGAGCAAACGGCCAGTTACAAGGATTGGTATATGTTCATCGAGCGTGATGCCAAAGGCGTCAAGCATTGCACCTTGATGGCTGGGGGGAATGGCATCAAGGAAGCGTTTTTTGTGGATAGCTACCCAGGCGGATATAGCACGGTATTTTTTGAAGAATTTAATCCTTCGGGCGGCAAGTATGTCACGACGACCACGGATGAATTTATTTTTCAGTTTGACGATGGGCAGCAAACCAGCTTTGACGATGTACGGACCATGATAGAGTCGAGACAGGGGCAGACCTATCGCCCCTGGGCAGTATTGAATGAGGCTTCTTCGGCTGATGCCATCAACCTCATGCGCAGCGCCACGACGGTGAGCGTGTTGCGTAGAACACCGGCCAGCCGCACACCCGCGCTAGTGTATAAGTTCTCACTGGCGGGTTTTACGGCGCTGTTTCTGAAGGCATCTGAATGGTGTGGATTTGACGCGAACCGCATTCCCCGCAAATAATGCCTGATTCACCATTACCCCATACAAGCACCAGATCATCATGAAACTTTCTTACCCGCACCTTAGCCTGTTGATTGTCACTAGCGTTTTTGCATGCACTGCTCTGGCGAGCGAGCCGGTCAATGGCAGTTTTATTGCCAACCAGTCTTGTGAATTGTATGCCTCGTTCAACAAGCAAACTAATCCCGGTACAGTACGCACGACAGTGGGCAAGAGCTATGCGGTAAAAGAGATCAACAAGCCGGGCGACTTTAGCTGGTTGCGGGTGGATGTGGACGGCGCCAACCCCAGTTTGCGCTGGGTGGCGCGTGACTGTGGTACGGCGCAGCTCGATCAGGTGCCACAAGAAAATGCGCCAGCCGGTCGGGCCAAGGCAACCAGGGAAGCAGACCGGCAGACCATGTGCAGCACGCCAAACCAGGAAGACAGTTATGTGCTGGCCATCACCTGGCAACCAGGCTTTTGCGAACACTTTGCCTATCGCGGCAAGAAGCCGGAATGTGATGCCATCAATAGCGGAAAACTGAAGATCAATAATCTGACTCTGCATGGTCTGTGGCCGAATAAAAAGGAGTGTGGCATCAATTACGGCAACTGCTCGAAGGAACCTATGAAGCTCACTGCAGACACAGTCAAGCGCATCGCCAAGTGGATGCCGAATTTTCAGTTTGAAAGCAAGTTTGGTGAGTACGAGTGGAACAAGCATGGAACCTGCCAGGCACGCGATGCAGATAGCTATTTCAAACCGCTGCTGCGGCTGTGGAGGAGGTGAATAATTCTGCGGTTGGCAAATTTATTCTTGAGCATGCCGGCAAGTCATTTTCTGTGAAAGAGTTCTTCGAAATGATCAAAAAGCAGGAAGGTGAAAAGCTGGCTCAGAATTTTATGCTCAGTTGCGCCAATGGCAAATACCTGCAAGAAATACGTCTGAAGCTGCCGACCAGTTTTGAGACAGGAAAGGGCCTGGCTAAACTGATAGGTGATGCAGAAGGCTTTAACCGTCAGGTGGACAGGTGCGATAACGAGATTATTGTAGAGACCAGTGGGCGAGGGCGGTAATTGTCATATATTGCAAAAGCTGTAGGGTAAGCATACTATTGCTGCATACTTGTCTGACAACAAGTTTGTACTGTAGTTTGATGTAAGGCAAGTCGCGCAAATTTCTTTGATGCAAAGCTGAGCGACACACTCTACCCGGTGCTGATGCAAATAAATACAAATCCAGGCTCGCAAGATGTGCTGAAGACCAGGCAAGGGGACCCTGCTGTGCTGCAAGACTTGCTTGCGAGGCTGGAGCGACTTGAACAAGAAAATCTTGCCCTTAAACTCGCCTTGCAGTCTCAGTCGACCGGACAAGATCTTTACCAGCATTTCTTGCTGCATCTGCCAACGCCCTGCATGATCACCAGCGTGCATGGCATGGTGATGTATGCAAACCAGGCAGCAGCGGATTTGCTGGGGACTACACCAGAAGATCTCAATGGTATGCAATTGCAGAAATTTGTCTTTGAGGATCATGCGATCCTTGATATTCAGTTCGCTGAGTTACATACCTTGGGAGGGCCATCTGCTTGCGAACTAAGAGCGATAAGGGCAGATCGCGAACTGATCATGTTGCGCCTGGAGATGGTTTTACTGCAAGCAAATGGCCAGCAATCCTGTCTGGGCATACAAATGACGGATATCAAAGGGCGGCAGGGGCAGACGATGACTCAGGCCGAGGGCCAGTATTTTACCAGCGTGGTCGCGGAAAACGTACCCGGCTTGGTGGCTTACTGGAACGCTGATTTGCGCTGTACCTACGCCAACCATCATTATTTAAACTGGTTTGGCCGTACACCTGAACAAATGCAGGGCATACGTATACAGGATCTGCTGGGCGAGGACTTGTTCTTGAAGAACATCGCGTATATCAAGGCCGCCTTAAAGGGTGTGAATCAACAATTCGAGCGAACTCTGGTCAAGGCAAACGGGGATGCTGCCCATACCTGGACGCAGTACATTGCCCATTGTATCGATGGTGTTGTGCAAGGTTTTTTTGTACTGGTGACCGATGTCACTTTGTTTAAGCGGGCGCAACAGGCACTGGTCGATAGTGAAGCCAAAAACCGCGCGCTGGTGCGTGCCATCCCAGACCTGATTTTCACTATCCACCGCGATGGCCGTCACCTTGATGTGCATGCGCCTGACCCTGGGATGTTGCTACAAAGCAGGGAGCAGCTTTTGCAGTCGAAAGTTGCTGACGTGCTGCCAGCGCACGTCGCCAGTCAATATATGAATGCGATAGAACAGGCACTGGAGAGCGGGAAGCTGCAAGATTTCCGCCATCATTTGCCAGTAACGGGCAGGGGAGACATGCAGTTTGAAGTCAGGGTCGTGCCTTACAGTCAGGATATCGCCATTGCCATTATCCGTGACATTACCGAAACCGAACGCCAGCGGCGTGCCCATGAATTACAATTGTCAGAGCGCTTGCAAGTGCGGGAAAATGATGTGCGCGCCATCCAGTTAAGCCTGACCATGGCGAGCGATATTACCAATATCGGCACCTGGGTACGCGATCTCAGGACGGGTGAATTGTGGGCTTCTCTTGAATGGCGCAGACAATTTGGATTTAGTCAGGACGAGCCATTGAGTCTGGAAATGGCGATTCAACGCATCCATCCTGCAGACCGTCGCCAGATAGAAAGTGTTACTGGCGATCACAGGGAGGCTCAAGCGCCGCGATATCAGGCCGAGTTTAGGGTCATACCACCTGGCGAGGCTGAGCGATGGGTAGCAGTAGTCTGGCAGGTAGAACTTGACGAGCAGCAAAAACCATTACTGACCCGTGGTGTGACAGTGGATATTTCTGCCCGCAAGGAAGCTGAACTGGAACTGGGGCAAAAACGTATGGAAGTCATGCATCTGGCCCGTGTTGCGACCATGGGTGAATTGTCAGGCGCCCTGGCGCATGAGTTGAACCAGCCGCTGACTGCGATACTCAGCAATGCCCAGGCGGCGCAGCGGTTTTTGGCCAGTCCCAATGTGGATATGCAAGAGCTGGGCGAAATCCTGCAGGATATTGTTGATGAAGACAAGCGCGCTGGCGAAATTATCCGGCGCTTGCGCCGCTTGTTTGACAAGCGCAGTCATGAACAGCACAGCGTTGATATCAATAAACTGGTGCTGGAAGCCTTGCACATCCTGCGCAACGATATGATTAACCAGGGCATCACCTTATTGACTGAGCTGCACGACAACTTACCGCCCGTCTGTGCTGACACTGTGCAATTGCAGCAAGTATTGATCAACCTGATCATGAATGCCAGTGAGGTTGTTGCGGACCTGGATGCCAGCCAGCGCATCATAGAAATCAGCACCCGCTTGACACCAGAAAGCAGGGTGGAGGTCAGTGTCAATGATCATGGACCTGGTGTGCCTGAACACCTGGGCAACAAGGTATTTGAGGCTTTTTACACCACCAAGGCAAATGGCATGGGGCTGGGCTTGTCGATTTGCAAAAACATTGTTGAAGCGAGTGGTGGCCAGCTTTGGTGCGAAAACCATGATAGTCATGCAGGTTCTGGGGCCAGCTTCCGGTTTCAACTGCCTGCCGCACAAGAGGCTGCACCATGACAGAAGTTGCCAGCGTGTTCCTTGTCGACGACCAGCCCGCAGTACTTAAGGCGATGGCACGCTTGCTGCAATCTGCGGGAGTAAATGCCGTCACTTTTGAGTCGGCACGAGCTTTTCTGGACAGCGGCAATGCCAGCAAAACTGGCTGCCTGGTGCTGGACCTGGCCATGCCAGACATGGACGGCATGGCATTGCAAGGCAAGCTCACAGCAATGGGGAGCGACCTGCCCATTATCTTTTTGACGGGGCATGGCAGTATCGACACAGGCGTGCTTGCCATGAAGCTGGGCGCGCAAGACTTTTTGACCAAACCCGTGGATGCCGACAGACTGTTGGCTGCGGTACAGACCGCCTTTGAACGCAACCGCTTAGCGAGACTTGCCAGCGCAGAGAAGCAAGCAATACAAGCCCGACTTAACAGCTTGACGCCACGTGAACTTGAAGTGTTGTACCTGCTGGTTGAGGGTAAACTCAACAAACAGGTTGCCGCCGAACTTGGCACCGTCGAAAAAACCATCAAGGTGCATCGCGCCAAAGTGATGAGCAAGATGGAGGTGACGTCCGTGGCTGCGCTGATCCATATGCTGGAAAAACTCAAGGGCTAAGGCCAGCAACCTCCAATCAGCCACTCCCGGCTGTCTAACGCTGTTTAACAATTGCACACTTCATATTGGACCAAGGTCCAATAGTGTCATCGTCTTTGCTCTACTAAGATGATGCTCATGGGAAATACATCTACATGGATAGCAGTGATCGATGACGAAGAAGCGATACGTCGCGCACTGCTGCGCTTATTGCGTTCGGCTGGACTGGAAGCACACGCCTTCATATCAGGCAAAGCTTTTCTTGATAGCTTGCGTTTGCGTAGTCCTGCATGTGTATTGCTCGATCTGAACATGCCTGACATGTCTGGTTTTGCTGTTATAGAAAAGCTGGCGCAATTGCAGCCTGAGCTGCCCGTCATCATCCTGACGGGGCAGGATGTTGGAGAGAGGCAAAGAAATAGCGATCTTGCCCACGCCATAGCTGTGTTGCAAAAACCCGTACACGACCAGGAACTGTTCTCTGTAATAGCCACAGCCTTAATACAATTTGACAAACAAATACTTAATCCAAACTGCAATCTAGCAGTACACACTTAGCCGGAGGCGTTAAATGAAATTATCCAACCTGAAGATAGGCCAGCAACTTGGCATAGGCTTTGGCCTGTTGCTTGGCATACTGGTGATCGTCGCGCTGCTGGGTATTCGTGGCATGCACAAATCCAACGAAGCATTGCATCATGTTGTCGATGTCAATGTTGCTAAAATACATCATCTGGATAGCATGGCCAGCTCTGTACACGTCGTTGCGAGGGTGATGACAACGATAGCCTTGTTGAAAGATGAGAGCCTCGCGAACGAGCAACACAAGAAAATCGACGAAGCACGTACACAGTATAACAAGGCATTTGCAGAACTTGAAAAGATGCCGCAAGACGAAGCGGGTAAAGGCTTCATGCAAAAAATAAAAGAAGACCAACAGGTAGTGCGGCCACTTAATGACAAATTTCTTGAGATGGTGAAAACCGACAGAGACGCAGCAATTGATTTTCTTCTGAAAGAAGTTGTCCCGGTCAACGCAAAGTGGCAGGACGCCTTGCATGAATTCATGTTGCACGAAGAGGCAGAAAACAAGCAGGATGAGGTCGAAGCAAAGGAGGCCTATGAGGCGAGCTTGATGTTCATGATGATTGCGACGGCGGCAGCCATGATGGTTGGCGTAGGAATTGCCTGGAGCAGCACTCGCGCCATTACCACTCCCTTGAAAAAAGCGATACAGGTGGCGCAGAGTGTGGCAGAGGGCGATCTCACCAGCCAGATTGAGGTGCATGCGCAAAATGAGGCAGGTCAGTTGATGCAAGCCTTGAAAGAAATGAACGATAGCCTGGCGCATCTCGTTGGGCAGGTGCGTCAGGGGACAGAAACGATATCGACAGCATCGTCAGAAATCGCCACTGGCAATATGGACTTGTCATCCCGCACCGAGTCACAGGCTGGTGCACTGGAGGAAACAGCCTCATCCATGGAAGAATTGACTTCTACTGTCAAACAAAATGCTGACAATGCCCGTCAGGCAAACCAGTTGGCCATCGCGGCTAGTGAAGTCGCCTTACAGGGTGGTGCGGTAGTTGCCCAGGTTGTCAGCACGATGGGCGATATCAATACTTCATCGAAAAAAATCGTCGATATTATTAGCGTCATTGACGGAATAGCTTTCCAGACCAATATTTTGGCGCTCAATGCAGCAGTTGAAGCAGCACGCGCTGGAGAACAAGGCCGTGGCTTTGCTGTAGTGGCCAGCGAAGTACGCAACCTGGCACAGCGTAGTGCATCTGCCGCCAAGGAAATCAAGACACTGATAGACGATTCCGTTGAAAAGGTTGGAGTGGGTAGTCGCCTGGTAGATGAAGCTGGTATCACCATGAACAAAGTGGTCACCAGTATTAGTAATGTGACTGACATCATGGGTGAGATAACCGCAGCCAGTGCAGAACAGACATCGGGCATAGAGCAAATCAATACTGCCGTCATACAAATGGATGAAGTGACACAGCAAAATGCAGCACTGGTGGAGCAGGCCGCAGCGGCAGCGGGTTCATTGCAAGAGCAGGCCGTTACTCTTGCCAACCTTGTCCAGCAATTCAAGATTGATACAACGAAGCTGGCGGTGACAGCGCCCGTCGTTCACAAGCGCAGCATTGCTATCAAGGCCCCGTCAATTGCCAGCGTGCGTAGTATCAAAAGTGCGGTGACCAAAGCGGCTCCTATGCAAAGACTTGCTGCGGCTGAAGGCAACTGGGAAGAATTCTGAAAAGAAGGGCGTTATCCAGGGTGTAAGATGGAAGAGCAAGTGGTGCGATGCAGCAAGACGCGTCAGTTGTATCGCATTTGATGGGACTGCATAGAGAAATCTGCAGTCCCTTTTTTTTGCCACCGTTTAACACAGCGTCACAAATTCTGGCCCGATATTGGACCAAGGTCCAATACCGCACACAAAGCCAGATCTTTAAGATGATGCCTATGGGAAATAAATCTACATGGATAGCAGTCGTCGATCACGACGCACAAACGCGGCAGGCAATGGTTTGCTTACTGCGTTCGTTGGGGTTTGATGCAATGAGTTTTAGTTCGGGCAGCTTGTTTATTCAAAGCCTGCGCTTAAAACAGCCCACATGCATCCTGTTGGATTTGCACATGCCGTACATGTCAGGTTTTGCAGTGATGTCGAAACTGGAGCAGTTTGGGGAAAAAATACTGGTGATCGTCCTCACTAAGCACGAGCTCATGGATGATTTCAAAAAAACTTGTCTTTCTAGCGCGGTAGCTGTATTGCAAAAACCAGTCGATGAGCAAGAATTGAGAACGGTTATTGAAAAAGCACTCAATCAAGGCACAGCAGGTTTTCCAGGGTTGCAGTTTTTAATGTGAATAAATACAAAATCACTAAAGCTCGTTTCTTGAATAGGAATGAGATGTGTTTGCTTGATGGCGTGCGCAATCTGGTTCAGCGCAGCGCTGGTGCTGCCAAGGAGATAAAGAAGTTGATTCAGAAAGCCTCAAAAATCTGGCAGTCAGCCTGAGTGAATTAGTCGACTCCTTCACCCTTGTGAGAAGTAGTGGACACTCACCGGTGGCAAGAGTGGTCACAACTGAACTGAAAACCTACAAAGCTGCCAGAAATAGCTTGTCCAGGCAAATCAGTCAAAGACTGATCTCGAATGAAAGCTGATAGCTGCCGCCCTCGCTTTATCGCTGATGAGGAGAAAAGCGATTAAGAAGGACAGCAAATACAACAAACACAAATCCCGCCACTGCGGCTATCATACGGAAACAGCGCTGCGCCTGTGGGCCTGGGCTGTTCTGATCTTACGATAGTTTGCAGCAAGGGAGAGACATGGGTTTTTTTGATTTTTTCAAGTCCAAACCATCGACGCACAAATTTGCCCAGATCGTCATCAAGTATGCACGAACGCAAGGGCTGGCCCAGACCATGCATTTTGATGAGGCTGAGTTCCGCCTGCTGGTGGGTGAAAATGGCTCGCATGTCCTCAACCTGCACAATGCTTACCGCGATTATTGCGCTGCCGCCAGAAGCCAGCGTGACACCGTACTGTTGAAATATACCGCAGGTTTGCAGATCAATGGCATACCTGACGATTTCGCCAGCGCCAAAGAGCACCTCATGCCTAGCCTCAAGCCCCGTGGCCAGGGCGAGTACCTGCGCCTGACTTCGCTGTTGCAAGACCAGCCCATGTCGTATCAGCAAGCTGCGTTGCCCTTCGGTGAAGATGCCCTGCTGATGCTGGCCTATGACACCGAGCACTCCATGGCCCTGGTCAATCAAAGCAATTACGAGACCTGGAACATCAGCCTGGAAGAAGCACTCAACATCGCGCTGTATAACCTGCGCGACCGTACCGGTGATCACTTCACTGACCTGGGTGATGGTGTCATCGCCGGTGTGTGGGAAGATGCCTATGACTCTTCACGCATCCTGCTGTCTGACCTGATCTATCGCGCCGGTTGCGGCAGCGACCCGGTCATGATGGTGCCCACCCGTGGCCGCCTCTTGCTGTGTACTGCCAATAGCATCAGTGCGCAATTAAAAATGCTGGAACATGCACAAGACTGCATGGAGCAAGAAGGCCGGGTGGTGTCAGCAGGTATGTATAAGTTCAGGGATGGCACGCTCGTCAGCCATACTCCGGCCAATGCCGATGTACTGGAGCGTTTGCTGAACCTGCAAACCACGCAAAGAGCAGAAGACTATGGTTCACAAAAGGAATTGCTGGAGGCCTTGCATGAAAAAAATGGCGAAGACATTTTTGTTGCCAGCTATACCGTACTCAAGAATAATGATACCGACAAACTGACTTCACTCTCGACCTGGACCCAGGGCGTGCTATCCCTGCTACCCAAGACTGACCTGGTTGCCATGGTCATGCCGGGCATCCAGGAAGGTGACTACGACAGCAAAATCCTCAGCTGGCAAGATTTGCAAGGCATCGCGGGTGAGCTCATGCAACTGGTAGAGGGTTATCCTGAACGGTATCTGGTGACCAGTTTTCCAGCGCAAGACAAACTGAGTAGCGCGCCAGAATCGACTTTGTAATCATCGACATGAAAATGTATATCCTCGTCAGAGATGGCCTTCCTCTGGGTTTTGCCATGGTGGCAGTAGCCCATGCCTCTTTGGCTGGCTATTTACGATTTCAGGATACGCCTGAAGTTAAAGCATGGCTTGCAGGGCCATTTTTTAAAGCCGTATGCCGTGTCAACGCCAAAGAATTTGCCAATGCCAAACTGGTGAAAGACGATGTCGTGCTGACCGAATCAGCGCTCGATAACCGTGAGGTTGCCATCGTTTTCAAGTCCAGTGAAGAGTGGCCGAAGATGTTCAAATTTCTCAAACTATATAAAGATGCCCCTGAGATACAGGCTGAGTGATTGTATTGCTGGCAAAAATATACCCTGTACAGATATGCATGCATCAAGACTGGCATCTCGATCTTGCCCCGGTTTGGCGGGAGTCAGCCCCCAGCTATTTATCTGCGTATTTTCCCGTTTAATCCCCACATTTGGCGCTTGGTCAGATCGAGGATGCAATGAAAATACCACCTGTTTATAGTGCCAGTCAGTCACCCCGCACAATGCATGACAGATGAGGGTGGCAGAAAAACTCTACAACTGAAAACTGGCAACCTAGGGGATATATGACAACAATGGAAATCAAGCCTGGCATCAGCAAAGCTGTCTGGCATCAAAAACTTTTGCAATACACTATCGTCAGGTTTTTACTGGCGTTATTCATCGTCGGCAGCGTACAGTTTGTTTCACGAAAATTAATGGCGCAATTTTTGCCGGGGCCAGACTGGATGGTGTTTCGCAATATGGCAGCCATGACGCTAGGCTTGCTGAGCTATGCTTTTTATGTGCGCGTCATAGAAAAACGCAAGGTCACTGAACTGGCTGGCTTCTCAGCCTGGAAAGAATGGCTGCTTGGCCTGGTGTTGGGTGCCATGCTGTTTGTCCTGGTGCTGGGCAGCTTGTTCTTGCTGGGAGTGTTTCATATTGATGGTTACAATGACCCCAGGCTGATGCTCAAGTATTTACCCATCTTTATCGTGGTGGCTGTGATGGAAGAATTATTTTTTCGCGCCATGATATTCCGCATGATGGAGGAATCGCTGGGTAGTGTGATCGCACTCCTGATATCGGCACTGGCCTTTGGTTTTGCCCATACCTCCAACCCTGGTGCGACTCTGTTCAGTTCGATTGCCATTGCGCTGGAAGCTGGCATTGCCTTTGGTGCTGCCTATATGCTGACACGCCGCCTGGCGCTGTGTATTGCTATGCATTTTTCCTGGAATTTTACCCAGGGTGCGGTGTTTTCCGTGGCAGTGTCTGGCCAGGAGAGCAAGGGCTGGATGCAAACCCATATGACAGGTTCTGAATGGCTGAGTGGTGGAGCCTTTGGTGCAGAGGCATCACTGCTGGCAGTAATACTGGCCACGCTGATGGGTGTTGTATTCTTGCACCTGGCCTGGAAGCGTGGTCAGTTCAGGCAAGGCTTCTGGAAAAAATCACCCCAGGTCGTGGCTGCATAAAATGTCTGATGAGCCGGTGCTGGAGTACTGCGCGTCCTAACCGGCTTGCAGGTAATTTTGCATGTCCGCCATCTCGCCGTGCAGCCAATCTATGAAGTTGTTGAGCTTTTCTGACCTGGCGTTGGCAGTCACAATGCGATAGCAATAGCGTGAACTTAGTTGCGCATCTGCCAGCCTTTGCAGGCGGCCTTGCTGCAAGTCTTCGCAGGCGATGGCCGCGGGCAGTAGGGCAACGCCCTGCGCAGCAACGGTGGCTTGCACCAGCAAACCGGCATGGCTGTAGTTTTGCGCAAAGTCGTGCGGCTGGCCTAGCATGCCATGGTCTTGCAGCAGGCGTATCCAGTGTTCTGGCGTACCCTCATAGAGCAGTGGATAGCGCAGCAGTCGTTGCAGCCCTGGTGTCTGACGACTGCGTTTATCCTTTTCATCCAGCAGGGCCGGGCTATAAGCCAGCAGCAATTGCTCGCGCCATAGCAAGTTGCTGGTATCGCCTTCTACAAACTGTTGATGGCGGATAGCGATATCGCATTGACCCTGCACAGGGTTGACCACGGTATCATTCGAGTCTATGCGGATATCAATTTCCGGGTGCAATTGCGTATAGCGATGCAGGCGCGGCACCAGCCATTTCATGGCGAAGGAATGAGTACAGGAAATGCGCAGGCTGTCATTGGCACTGTCTTCACGCAGGGCTGCCACCTTGATATGCAGTTCCCCCAGTAACCGCCTGACGGTTGCGGCCAGCTCGCTACCTTTTTCCGTGATACTCAAATGCCGTGCATGGCGCTCGAACAGGGCAAAGCCCAGTTGGTGTTCCAACTGTTTGATGTTCTGGCTGATAGCGGCCGGGGTCTTGTGCAATTCATGCGCCGCCAGCTTGAAGCTGCACCAGCGCGCCGCACATTCAAAGTCAACCAGCAAGGATAGATTTCGTAAAGGATCTTTCATCATTGAGATAGTTTTACTTGTCCATGGCTACAGTATTAGTCGTTTGTCGGGGGGGCTTATATAGAACATTATTACCTCATTAATAGAAATGAGGTAAAACAATGCATAAGAATATCTTGATTATAGGCGGTACACGCTTTTTTGGAAAACACTTGGTCAGGCGGCTGTTGGCGCAAGGCCACCGCGTCACTATCGCCACCCGTGGCCAGACACTGGATGACTTTGGCAATGCCGTGCAACGCTTGCGCGTGGACAGGCGTGACGAAGCCGCCATGCATGCCAGCTTTGAGCACAAACGCTACGATCTTATCTATGACCAGATGTGCTACAGCCCGCTGGACGCCGCCATTGCTCTCGATGTATTCGCTGGTAAGACGGGGCGCTATATCATGTCATCGACCATAGAAACCTATCGCCATTTGATGGCAGACATAGCGCGACCTTTGCGTGAAGATGATCTCAATCTGGGCCAGGTCAGTGTGGATTATAACTACCCCTGGCGCGACCCTGCCCTGGTCGATGCCAGCTATGCCGCTGGCAAGTTGCAGGCAGAAGCCGTGCTCATGCTGGATGGCCACCTGCCTGTCGTTACCCTGCGCATTGCTCATGTACTGGCTGCGCAAGATGATTTTACAGGCAGGCTGGCCAGCTATGTCAGAAGGGTACAGCAAGGGCAGGTCTTGGCGCACTCACCTGGGGCTGGCCGCTCTTCATTCTTGAATGTGGATGCAATAGTCGATGCCATGCTGTGGGCAGGGGAGGGAAATTTCCTGGGGCCGGTGAACCTGGCTTGCCACGGCGACATGTCCGCCCCGCAGTTGCACCAGCGCATCGCCCGCTTGCTGGGTAAGCCAGGCCTGTTGCAGGTTGCCAGCAATGATGGACAAGAGCACAGCCCCTTTGATTATGCCCATGATTACCTCATGGACACCTCACGCGCACGCAGCCTGGGCCATGTATTTCCTGCGCTGGATGCCAGTCTGGATCAGTTGATCATGGATTTGCATCTTTACTTGCAGGCTAACAGGCCGGAGACGCAAAATGCCTGATCTGGCCAATCTCTTGAGCTTTATCCTGGCATCCTGCTTCGTCATCATCGTGCCTGGCCCAGCCACCTTGCTGGTGGCAGAACTGGCCAGGTTTTCCACACAACGTGCTGCCATGGCGGTGGCGGGTATCGTGATGGGCGACATCGTACTGATTGCCTTGTCCGCAGCAGGGTTTGCCGTGCTCATGCAAAGCCTGCCCTGGTTGCTGCCAGGCTTGCGCATGCTGGGGGCTGCTTATCTGCTGTATCTGGGTATAGGCTTACTGTGCAAACGCAACCTGACAAAGCAACAAAAATCAAAGCCAGCCAGCGCCAGCTTTGTGCGTGGCTTGCTGATTACTATCAGCAACCCCAAGCCCATCCTGTTTTTTTCCACTTTCTTTCCTCTGTATATTCTACCGGCTCAAAGCAGTGCAGTGCAGGGCTTTATCAGATTGGGGGCCATGTTTGAAGTCATCAATGTGCTGTACTTTATCCTCTTTTGCAGCACGCTCAGGTGGGCTGGAAAACAGTTCGCTCACAGCAGAGTCAGGCATCGCTGGCTGCAGAAAGACGGCATGCAAAAAGTTTGCGGTGCTGGCCTGCTCTTGTGTGGGTTGGGAATGGGCTGGAGTTTGTGGGTGGGCTAATGATATGCCAGTGCGCCTGTTTGGTCGTAGAATGTGATATGACCGCAATGACGGCCAAAGAGATTTCTCTGCCCTTTGGCCGTATTTGTTAGAAATGCATCATTATTCTGGAGAGTGCCATGTACATTGAAAGATACCTGTTGCTGGCATTAATGTTTGGCAGCTCTCTGGCTAGGGCCGAGATTCTGGAGACGGTGGATTACATCAAATATCCCGTCAGACATGAAGCAGGTACATCATTGCTGAAAGCCGTGAATGCCGCCACACCCATCAGTGAAGGCGCTAAAAAATACCACGGTTATACCAGGTGGGATATCAATTGGAGATACACCTATGAAAAGACTAGTGATCTCCGGACTTGCAAAGTCAAATCCCTCTACGTCACGCTGAAAGCGACCATCACCCTGCCAGAGCTCAGCAGCAAGGACGACAAGGTGATTGCGCAATTCAATAATTATCTCCAAGCATTAAAAAAACATGAGCTGGGCCACTTGCAGATTGCGCAGGAAGCCGCCAAAAAAATAGAGAGCAATTTGCTTGCACACCCTGCATTATCTAGCTGCGAAATACTCAAAGCCGCACTCAATGAAAATGGCTTGGCCTTGACAGAAGAGGCAAAAACGCAAGGTGTGCAATACGATGCCCAAACCCGTCATGGCAAAACCCAGGGGGCATATTTGCCCGACTGAGCTGCTTTGCGCAAACTTGAATATTGTGAGTAAATGCAAATCTGATTTGCTGGAAAGATACTTGCTGTTATCGTGATCGATCTCTCAAGAAAACAACCATCATGCCCACTATCAGCCATCAACAAGCCCTGGATAAGCTGGCCGCCCGTCAACTGGTACAAGTTATCGAAGATGACGTTGCCAGCCTGACTTCAAAAGCCATGAGCTTCGCCAAACACGACAGGCAACTGACAGTAGAGGCTTATGTGCTGCCGCAATTGCTGGCGCGCTGGAATTGTGTCTTGCACGGGCCAGGGGAGGAAGTCAGCTCTGGCTACAAGGACAAAACTGCGCTGGCTCTGGTGCTGCTCCTGCACAAGCATGGCATGGCTGAGCCTGCGACGACTTTGCACGCCGTGCAAGCGATAGACAGCCTGAATGCTGCCGTTGCCCTCAGCGATGTTTTTTTCAAGAACAGCGATGCGATCAAGAACTTGCTGGCCAGCCCGCCAGTGGCATTAAAAAAACGTCCGTCCACGCGCGACAACCTGACGTTCTTGCGGGCGCAGGATGTCGTCGCCATACAGTTGGGACAGTATTTCTATGGCGCCTATGTGCACGAGATCAACGGCTTTAACGAATACCCCATCATAGAATTATATGATGCACGCTTTGACAGCAGGCCCGCGATGGCTGACGTGCAGGGCCTTACAGCATGGGGTGAAACCTATAACGATGGACAAGCCCATGTGACTCTGCAAGCGATCTGTGGCATGCGTCACTTGCCTGATCCCGCCAACCAGTTTCACCTGATCGCCAGCGGCGTGAGTGAGAAACCTGGCCGCAACCACCTGACACCAGCAAGATCTTTATACGCGCTCAGCGATTTGTTCAGTTTGCAAAAAACCTTGCGCAAGATAGAGGGGTAATGCACTTTGCCGCATCTGGCTGGGTGTGCTGCGCGCAACCGGTAAATTGGTCTTTAATTTCGCAATAGGAGCTTTTTGATCCACCCCTTGCACCTGGCTACAAATACAACATCTTCTGCCGTTCTTCCTCAGACAGATTAATATCTCTGGCCTCATAAAACGCAAAAATGGCATCGACGATATTGGCTGGTTCATCAATGAGTTGCACAAGGTAGAGGTCATCCGGGTTGATCATGCCATTGCCCGCCATCTGCACCCTGATCCAGTCCAGCAAACCTTGCCAGAAACTGGTACCGACCAAAATCACCGGGATGTTGCGGGTCTTGCCGGTTTGTATCAGCGTCAATACCTCGCTGACTTCGTCCATGGTGCCAAAGCCGCCAGGAAAGACCACATAGGCATCGGCATATTTGACAAACGCCACCTTGCGCGCAAAAAAGTGGCGGAAGGACAGGCTGATGTTTTGCCAGGGATTGCTACGTTGCTCGTGTGGCAATTCTATGTTCAGGCCGACTGAGGGCGAAACGCCCTCGAATGCGCCCTTGTTGGCAGCCTCCATGATGCCGGGGCCACCGCCAGAAATTACTGCAAAACCCTCGTCCGACAGGCGGCGCGACAAATCCACGCATTTGAGATAATCCGGATGGTCGGGCTTGGTGCGCGCAGACCCAAAAATCGTCACTGCGGGGCGGATCGAAGAAAGCCTCTCGGTGGACTCGATAAATTCTGCCATAATCGTGAACATATGCCATGATTCACGCGCTTTCAGCGAAGTTGCTTTTTCCTGATCGATAATTTGGCGCAACCTCGTTACATCTTTTCTGTTTCCGTTCATATGCAAAATACTCTCTTGTTAGTTGATGGCTCCAGCTATCTGTACCGCGCCTTCCATGCCATGCCTGATCTGCGCAATCCGCAAGGTGAGCCTACGGGTGCCATCTACGGCATGATCAATATGTTACGCCGTTTGCGTGCTGATTACCCGGCAGCATACATGGCCTGCGTTTTTGATGCAAAAGGCAAGACCTTCCGCGACGACCTGTATGCCGACTACAAGGCCCAGCGAGCGCCCATGCCGGACGACCTGCGCCTGCAGATAGAACCCATCCATGCCGCCGTCAAGGCCATGGGCTGGCCAATCCTCATGGTGGAAGGGGTAGAGGCCGATGACGTCATAGGCACGCTGGCAGTAGAAGCCACCAAACTAGGCTTCAACACCATCGTCTCTACCGGTGACAAAGACCTGGCGCAACTGGTGAATGCCAATGTCACCCTGATCAATACCATGAGCAATGAAAAGCTCGACGAACCCGGCGTGCTGGCGAAGTTTGGCGTGCCACCCAACCGCATTATCGATTACCTGACACTGATCGGCGACACCGTTGATAACGTACCCGGCGTTGCCAAATGCGGCCCCAAGACTGCCGTCAAATGGCTGACAGAATACGACAGCCTCGATGGCGTCATCGCCAATGCCGACAAGATCAAGGGCGTGGTTGGCGACAACCTGCGCACTGCGCTGGAATGGCTGCCGCAAGGCCGTGTGCTGATCACCGTCAAGACAGACTGTGACCTGGTTGGTCATTACGATTCTATCCAGGATAGCCTGATTGCCAAGGAAGAAAGCCGCGAAGACATGCTGGCCTTCTTTACCCGTTATGGTTTCAAGACCTGGCTGCGCGAAATCACTGGTGATGCCACCGCTGGCGCGACACTATTGCCAGCCGCCAAGGCCGCCACCAGTGGTGGCAACCCGGCACAAGCGGGTTTGTTCAATGACGATGCTGATACCAATGACAGCCCAGCCGCATCAGTCCAGCACAATTATGAAACCGTATTGACCGAAGCCCGGCTCGATGAATGGCTGGCCCGCATCAATGCCGCCAAGCTGACATCCGTCGATACAGAAACCACCTCGCTGGAACCAATGACGGCGCAACTGGTTGGCATTTCGCTGTGCTGCGAAGTCGGCCATGCAGCTTATATCCCTGTCGCCCACAATTACCCCGGCGCGCCTGAGCAATTGTCGCTGGCGCTGGTGTTGGGCAAGATGAAAGCCTGGCTGGAAGACGACAGCAAAGCCAAGGTCGGCCAAAACCTGAAATACGATAGCCACATCTTCGCCAACCAGGGCGTGCAATTGCGCGGCATAGCGCATGATACCCTGCTTGAATCCTATGTTTTTGAATCCCACAAATCGCATGACATGGACAGCCTCGCCATGCGCCACCTTGGCAAGAAAACCATCAGCTTTGAAGAAGTCTGCGGCAAGGGCGCAAGCCAGATCTGCTTTGACCAGGTAGACATAGAACGTGCCACCGCCTACGCGGCTGAAGACGCCGACATCACCCTGCAACTGCATCTTGCCATGTGGCCAGAGATAGAGCCGGATGCCAATCTGCTGCGCGTCTATCGTGAGATAGAAATACCCACCTCGGTCGTGCTGCAAAAGGTAGAACGCAATGGTGTGCACATCAACAAAGACTTGCTGGAAACGCAGTCGCATGAAATCGGCATACGCCTGCTGGAGCTGGAACAAAAGGCTTACGGGCTGGCAGAGCAGCCTTTCAACTTGAATTCACCCAAACAGCTGGGCGAGATTTTCTCTGGCAAGCTGGGCCTGCCTGTCGTCAAGAAAACACCTTCCGGCGCACCATCGACCGATGAAGAAGTCTTGCAAAAACTGGCCGAGGATTATCCTCTGCCCAAGGTCTTGCTTGAATACCGTGGCCTGGCAAAACTCAAGTCCACCTATACCGACAAATTGCCCAAGATGGTCAACGCCAGCACAGGCCGCGTCCACACCAATTATGCACAAGCCGTGGCCGTCACTGGCCGCCTGTCATCGAATGACCCCAATTTGCAAAACATCCCCGTACGCACCGCCGAAGGCCGTCGCATACGTGAGGCCTTTGTGGCGGGGCCAGGCAATGTCATCATCTCTGCCGACTATTCGCAAATCGAATTGCGCATCATGGCTCACATCTCTGGTGATGCCAGCCTGCTGGCTGCCTTTGCCAATGGCGAAGATATCCACCGCGCCACCGCCTCAGAGATTTTTGCCGTGCCACTGACAGAAGTAACGAGTGAGCAACGCCGCTACGCCAAGGTCATCAACTTTGGCCTCATCTATGGCATGAGCGCATTTGGCCTTGCCAGCAACCTCGGCATAGAACGCTCTGCTGCGCAAAGCTATATCGACAAATACTTCCAGCGCTACCCCGGCGTCGCCCAATACATGGCCGACACCCGCACCAAAGCCAAGGCCCACGGCTATGTAGAAACCGTCTTCGGCCGCCGCCTGTGGCTGGCAGAAATCAACTCCCCCAACGGCCCCCGCCGCGCTGGCGCCGAACGTGCAGCGATCAACGCCCCCATGCAAGGCACAGCAGCAGATCTCATCAAACTCGCCATGATTGCAGTGCAAAACTGGCTGGAAAAAGACAAACTGAAATCCAGAATGATCATGCAGGTACACGATGAACTGGTGCTAGAAGTGCCTCAGGCAGAGCTGGAACTGGTCAAACAAAAATTGCCTGAACTGATGGCAAATGTAGCGAAGCTGGATGTGCCTTTACTTGCTGAAGTTGGTGTGGGTGGGAATTGGGAAGAAGCGCATTGAGGGGGGGGAAGTGCTGCTTGTTTTCGTACGTTGGGCTGGGCCTCGCCAGCCTACGCTTCACCAGCCCAACACTGTACCTTAAATCACAGACGTGACGGAATGCGGAGTGCAATAGATGTGCGCTTCAGATGGGTATGTACGTTTATATGCTAGGGCATCCAGTTGGCTTAATCATGCATTTAATTTCAAATGAGTATTATGAGCGAATCACCAGATGAAAAGGATACTGCGAAAAGCGACGAGGAAAACGCGGTAGGCGCCATCGTAAAATTGACACTTGCTTGTTTGGCTTATGGTTTGCTCGTATATTGGGCTTGGACCGATGTTGGCTCAAGTGGGCAGACCACGAGCCTAGGTTCTTTTCTGATGTTCTTGTTTCCCGAAATTTTGTGGTTTGTATTTTTCGGTATATTGATTATTGTTGGAGGAGTGACATTGATAATACGGTTCATCCGAAAGATATTCTCTAGACTGTAGATTGGGTCGGGCTTTGCTAGGCTACGTTTCATCAACCCAACACTGGGCCTCAGATTACGCACGTTTTCGAATACGATTTGAGCATATCTGAGTTTTAGATGAGAACCTGCAGCGCACCGAGTCGTGGATTTCATTTCAAATTGGCATCATGAATGAATCACCCAATAATAAGGAAAATACACTTCACAAGTAAAATAAAAGCATGAATGTAGAAATAATCAAGCAATCCATTATCCAAGCAAAATGGTTTTCGCAAATAGGAAATTGTTTTCCGGGCGATGGCATGCTGGCAGTCCCAAATTTGCAAGCGTGGAATACAAAAATTTTCAATTCCGACATAGGCGAACGTGAAGCATGCATCGCTGCCAACATGGATTGGCTGCCAAGCAGTATCACTGATAGTGACCCAATACACGGAAGCGCCTTACGTAATTATCTCGAAGAAAATCAGATTGATTATCGTCCCGTCCTCAAAGAAATCAGTCAGCTTTGCATAAAATCCTTGCGTATTGTTGCCGATGATGCCATCACCTGCGGTCCCCACAATTTCACAAAAGCCGCAAAGGATGCAGCCTTGTATTGTGCGCGTGTCGCAGCAATGGAAAGCATGGCCAACAAACCTGGTCGCTGGTGTGACTTGCTCACTCTGTACGAGGGTGGATACTGGCCTTGTGGCTTGATGCCAAACGGAAGCCTTGTTGTATTTTGAAGTAATTATCATCTGGACTACATGCATTACCTCATCCTGGCACTAACCCTCATCATCCCGCTGCTCATCATCGCCGGTATCGTTTATCTCTACAAAAAACTCTCACGTCGTACATTTGTATTATTAGCGTTGACGGTAACAGGAGGCCCCTACCTGGCTTACAAGCTATATGAACGCCAGTTCATGCTGGAGGCTGTGCCGGATGCATTGGGGGTTACCTCGATTGCCTACCAAAATGAAGAATCCTGGGGATTCGGGCCGGGCGGGAATGAGTCGGGGATGAGGCTGTATCCTTTGCCAGACGCTACTGCGCAGCTTATCAAGAAGCGTGGTATCGACTTCTTCAAGGACATGCCAGCGAACCAGAACCAGCAAAGCCGCGACTGGCGTGGTAGCTATGAAAACTGGGCTGTCACTCCCATTGCGCCTACAGAATCCTGGACAGTGAATAAAGAATCCGGGCGCATGGATATTGATGATTACATTTGCACCTATGGATTTTGCCTCACCATCAAGCCCTCAGTGGCAGTTGAGGCGAATGCCATCATCAACAGCCCAGGCAGTTATTATGCCTATGGACGGATAGGCCTGATCGTGGTCAGCCCGGAAAAGAAGCTGGTGCTGTATTTGTACAATGGCTAGATTAGCGCAGGCTACTTCGCTTGCACCAGCCCGCTCAATACTACGTGCCGGTCTTTCTCGCGCAAGCGTTGGATGTTTTGGTACAGGGCGATCGAGGCTTCGCATTGCAATTCAGGTTGTTTGTTGAAGGCTGACAGATCTTGCGTCACGCGCTGGTGCAGCGGGCTCATGAAGTTCATCAGCTTGCTTGCGGCCTTGGCAAATTCTGGTGAGTTCATGGCATAGCTGGTGCCATGTTCTGTGGCGCTCAAGACTTTTTCCATGAGGGCGCGGTCGCGAATAATAATGCTTCTCGGCAGAGTGCGGTGAATGTTGAGCTGGCCTTTGATGAATTTGGCACAGGCGTCTGGACTGACATCTCTGGCTGCCTTCAATTGATCAAGGAGCAGGATGCCATATTCGGCGACATAGGCATCTGGTGCTGACTTCAGCGCGCTGATGTATGCATTTTTGAGTGGCAACTGTAAAGCAGTTTGCAAAGCTTGCTGGTCAGCCCCTTGCAGTTTCATCTTCCATATCTGGTTGCTGAGTTCCTCCATTTTTCCAGGGTGACGTTGTTCGTAGATACGCCACATTCTGTTATCGCGTAGTGCTTGCAAGAGGTCATCGCGGGTGGGCATGTCAGAGAAGAGTGTAGAGCCTGCCTCGCCGCCAAGTGAGGTGCGGGTGATGACGCCGGCGTCCAGCAATTCTTCCCGGCTTGGGTACCACATGTCTTCTGAACTGGTTCTGCCGATCCGCTGGACGAACTTTTCGGGAAGATTGGCTTGTCGATATCTGTTCAACATGGCCTGGGTCGCCAACTCTTTTTCATTTCCATGGATACCAGGGAAACTGGGTTGATGAAAGCCTATGCTGGCGTTGGGTGTCGCAGCACGGTCCTGACCTGCCAGGAAAATATAGGTGCAGGCACTTGCGCATTGCTCTTCAACGTAGGTATTTAGCCCCCTCGCTTTGAGCAGGTCGGCAATTTTCTGTGCTTCCAGCAGGCGGCCACCAGGTGAATTCAAAATGATGGTTTTGACCTGCGGGCTGGCTTTGATGAATTCTGCAAAGCTGGTACTGCTGCCTTCACCCAGCGTTCCCCTTAGTGCTAGCATGTCGCCTTGAGCTGAACCTGTGATGGTGACCTTGGGCATGCTGTCATTGCCGCTGGCGATCAGGAAAAGTTCCTGCATTTTGGGGAGGTGAGAATCAACGGCCTTGGTCACCATGGCGACCATGCTGAGTACGACCGATAGTTGCGCCAGTATGGCAAGCAAGCCAGAGCCACCTCTGGATTTATGCTTGCTGGCAGAACGGGCGATGCCTACCATAGACCACAACCAGATCAGGCAGGCGACAAAAAAACAGAAGATAATGGCGCTAGCCAGTGCACGTAGCGTGATGCCGGACTTTTCCAGCACACTGATGACGCCAATGGCGACTATACCCACAACGATGTTGCCCAGGAGCACGCCATTGATCCAGTAAGATCGGGCCAGTGACATATTGCCGCGCCAGTGTGCCAGCATGTAGTTGGTTTTTTGACGTATATCCTGTGCCATGCTGGTCACGTCGACATCATGCGAGCTTGCTGTTGCCATGCTACCGGCATTGACGGCTGCCTGTTCTACCTTAAGCTTGATGTCCTGAATTTTTTTATCAAAAGCAAAGAAATTCAACATCAAGGGTAAGCCATAGATAAGGCCAAGTCCTAGCACCATGGCGATATCAAGCTGCTGTCCTGATGCCACGAAAACGACGACAAAGAGCAAGGCAATCACAAGGCTGATGAAACCATATCTCCTGGCAAAACGCAGGCGGCGCAAAGTGCTGTGACTGGAGAGGGCAAGCCACGGAACAAAATAAAATGAAAGGATCAGGAAAACACCAATAAGTGCACCGACAGCTTCAGCGCTGTTGCTGTACTGGGTTTTTGAAAAAGTAAAGGACGTCGAGAGACCCAGAAGTAGCATGAGTACCAGATTGGTGATGCGCATAAACTTGATCATGGGGAGTGCGGGCTAGTGTTCTGAGTTATTGTTGATGGCCGTGTTTCTGTTCATAATTTTCATTTCGTATTTGACTAAACGATTGCGCCAGGGTAGCCCGGACATGCTTATTTCTTCCCGTCCGGCTTGCCCTGTTCCTGTTCCAGTTGCAAGTCTGGCAGATAACTGGCAGCGACGATATCAATGAAACGTCCCAGGCTTGCTCCTGAGCGGTTTGTCAGGACGATGATCGTCAAACCTGGTTCAACGAAGCGGCTGAATTGTGTCGTGAAACCCTGCCATGCGCCATCGTGATCAAGTATGGTGTACTGCTTCAACTCGGACATTCCCCAGCCGTAGCCATATGGATAGCTGCCGCCCTTGTTGAGTTTGACCGGTGTCCAACTGGCTTGCTTCATGCTGGTGCTGAGGATTTGCTCACCTTGCAGGCCAATATCCCACAAGGCCAGGTCATGTGCAGTCAGATACAAGCTGCCATCAGCCGTGGCATTCAGGCTGGGGGATACCCAGTCCTGATTTTTGTATTGCCCGTCCACCACGTCGTAACCAGCCGCCCTGTGCATGACCAGATCGCGTTCACTGATGATGCGGGTGCCCATGCCCAGAGGCTGGAAAATTCTTTCCCTTAGCTGCTCGCCATAAAACTTGCCGCCAACCTGATTGCAAATAAAGCCCAGTAAATGATAGCCGGTATTACTGTATGACCATTTCTCGCCAGGCTGGAACAGAAGCGGCACCGAGGCAGCAATCCTGATCAAATCCTGATCGCGGTAATCTTTGCGGTAATTGACTTTTTCTTCGGCATCGCGCAGGCCCGAGGTATGGCTCAGCAAATGATGGATGCGAATATTTTTCCAGCGGGCAGGCGTGTTCTTCAAATACTTGGATACCGGGTCATTGAGCTTGAGCTTGCCATCTTTTTCCAGCAAGAGCACCAGTACAGCAGTAAATTGTTTGCCGACGGAGCCTGACTGGAAGATGGTTTTTTCGCTGACCGCCACCTGATGCTCCAGATTGGCCCAGCCATATCCTTGCTCACGCACGATTTTGCCATCCTTGACCACTGCCAGACCAAGACCAGGTATTTGCTGGCGCTGCATTTCCGCCTGTATGGCCTCATCCAGCGCGTCTGCATGGGCAGGGCTGGAAAAGAGGAATACGCTGGCAATTGCCAGGGATGATATGTGACGCAGATTAGTAAACATGAGATTCAACACAACTCAATCCAGCCCGCAGATAAACAAATGAAAACGCCTGCCAAAGCTCCCAATAGCAGGCCAGCGAAAACAAGTAGGGCTTTGTACAAAATTTGCCATAATGTGAGAGATGGCTGTGTTACTGTTTGCTGATTAATATCCAGTGTTAATGTTGAGCTGTCACTCATGATTTGCCTCCATCACCCCGCGTAGCAATACGTTTCTTTATCAAGCCTTCCAGGTCATCTGCCTTCAGTCCGGCGGATTTGACTGCGGCCATTATGGTGGCTGCCTCCAAGCCGCCAGTGCGCGATGCTTCGACCAGGCTCCAGGTGCGGGCAGCGCGGCTGCCGCTACGGCAATAGAGCAATATTTGCCCCTGGCTTTTTGCCAGTGCTTGCTGCAGGGCAGTCACGCTGGCATCCGGGATGTCGCCATGCGGTATGGGGATGTAAGTAAACTTCAGCCCGGCAGCCTGCGCCTCTTTTTCGATAACGGCTGCGCTTGGCTGGCCGGCTACTTCGCCGTCCGGGCGCATCGCGATAATCGACTGTATGCCTTGCTGCTTGAATGCTGCAATACTTTGCGGCGTGATTTGTTCCGTGACACGGATATCCCCATGCAGATGGCGGGTCGTCGGTGCAAGAGCTACTGCAGCGGCGGTGGTCGTGTTCAGACGCGAATAAAGTGCCATCCCTACAATCGCCAGCGCACCGGCAAGTAGGGAGATCGCAAAAAGAGTTTTATTGCCAGGTAATTTCATGAAAATATTCTTGCCTGTTTCAGATAGCTCAAGCATAACATGCTGACGTAGTAAAATTCACGGGTCTGAATTGTCACTGTCTATTTTCCTTGCCTGAAGCCACCCATGCCAAAATCCACCGCCGTTTTGTTTACCTTGTGTTGCACCTTGTTGTTACCTTTCACGGTGCAGGCCGAGCCCGATTTGATTATCCTGGTGCGCCATGCTGAAAAATCGGCGGACAATCCGGCTGATCCCAGCTTGTCTGCACTTGGCCAGTCGCGGGCGCAGGCACTTGCAATAGCTTTGCAACATAGTGCTGTCAGCAACATCTTCACCACCCAATTCAAACGCACGCGTGAAACCGCGTTGCCGCTGGCGCAGGCCAGGGGCATCACACCGCAAGTGCTGGAAGCAAAACGCGGTGCCGATCATATCAATGAAGTAGTGGCTGCGGTGCGTGCCAGCACTGGCGTGGTGCTGGTAGTAGGGCACAGCAATACCGTGCCAGCTATTGCCAGCGCCCTGGGTGCGCCTGTCATGAGAGATTTTTGTGAGAGCAGTTTCAGCCACATGCTGGTGCTGCGCCCGACAGCGCAGGGTGTGCATATGGTACAAAGTCGTTATGGCGTAGCTGAAGCCAGTAGCACCGATGCTAACTGCCAATGATGACATTAACATCTTTTCCGACAGAAACAATGAGGAGCAAGCATGACTAAGTCTGCCACATTGCCGCGCTGGTCCATCATCATGCCTTTTGCTACCTGGATTATTCTGGGTGGCGGCTTGTTGATTACTGCACAGCTATATGTCGTTCTGCTAACCATTGCCTTGTTTGGCGGTGTGCTGACCGCTGTCTATCATGCTGAGGTGGTTGCACACAAGATAGGCGAACCCTTTGGCACGCTCTTGCTGGCTCTGGCCGTGACGCTGATAGAAGTTGCCCTGATTGTCTCGCTGATGCTAGCAGGTGGTGAAGCCACGTCCGGCCTGGCGCGTGATACCGTGTTTGCTGCCATCATGATTATTCTCAATGGCATTATCGGCCTGTGTTTGCTGGCTGGTGCCAGCCTCCACAAGGAGCAAAGTTTCAGCTTGCAAGGTGCCAGCACTTCACTTGCAACGCTGGCGGCACTGGCCGTACTGACTTTGGTTCTGCCGAATTTCACTTCGACTGTGCACGGGCCGGTCTACAGCCCAAGTCAACTTGCTTTCATCGCTGTCGTCTCTCTGGTCTTGTACGGCACTTTTGTACTGGTGCAAACCGTACGTCACCGCGATTATTTTTTGCCTGAAGAAGCTGTCGCTGATGAAGAGGTACATGCTGCCCTGCCTAGTAATGCCATGGCCTGGACCAGTGCCGGTTTGCTGATGCTGTGCCTGGGCGTAGTCGTGTTGCTGGCCAAGTCACTGGCCCCTACGCTGGAGCATGCCGTCGCTGCGGCTGGTGCGCCCCAGGCCCTGGTGGGTATTATCATCGCCATCGTGGTGTTGCTGCCTGAGGGCGTAGCCGCATTTCGCGCGGCCCGCGCCAACCGCCTGCAAACCAGTATCAACCTGGCGCTCGGTTCTGCGCTCGCCAGCATAGGCTTGACGATACCAGTGGTGGCGGTTATTTCACTGAGCACAGGCTGGTCACTGACACTGGGTCTGGATGCTAAGTCCATTATCCTGCTGTTACTGTCGCTGATGATTACCACTATCTCACTGGGGACAGGGCGCACGACCATCATGCAGGGCACTATCCATTGCGTGATTTTTGCAGTGTATTTGTTTACCACGATCGTGCCGTGAAAGTGGTGCTTGCATCAGCCTGTAGGGTGCGCTTGGCGCACCATAATAGATAAAAATGTCAGAAAAAATATTATGCATATCGACTTCCTGCAAGCGGCCCAACACGAGTCGGCGATAGATCTGTTGCACGACATAGGCACGCATTACAACGGCGCCCATGCTACTACGCGAGAAGTCGTCAAAGCCCATTTTATGTCGCAACTGCTCGCCGCTGATTCAGCCGTGCGCATTGTTGTTGCCATGCGTGATGATGGCATGGTCACAGGTTTGATCGCGATCACGATTTTCCATTCATTCGTCAATCCTGTGGCGGGAGAAAGTGGACAATTATTTATCAAAGAGTTGTATGTGCACTCAAACGCCCGGCGCACAGGCGTGGGAGAAGCACTCATGCAATGGGCTGCCAGATATGCACTCAACAATGGCTGCGCGCGCATGGACTGGCATGTCATGGCATACAACGACAAGGCCCGGAATTTCTATGAAAGCCTGGGCGCGGCGCATGTCGCTGAAAGATTACATTATCGACTGGATGGCGAGGACCTTGCCAGGCTGGGGAGTCTGACGAATCTGAATTAAGGAGATGAAAGCACATAGATAGTGAATCATTTCCTATGGTGTGCACGGCGCCATCAGCATTGGTCAGGCTTGTTGCGGGTCTCCAGTAAAGCGTAGCCACCAGCCACGTTTTTCAATCTTGCGGATATTCTCTGCCAGCTTCAGTTCTTGCAGATAGAGCATAACGTGCTTCAGTTCACGGTCTTGCATGTCACCTTCAAACATATTGATGCGCACCAGGTTGCCATAATTGCGGCGCAGTTTTTTTGGGGTGTCATCCAGCATGATGATATGCTCAAGCCGGTAACCACGGCGTTTGACTTTTTGCAGGTTCTTGACCCATTCAAAATCCTGATATTCAGGATTGAACACGCGCGTACAGCGCTGCCTGGCCCAGATAAATTTCAGTGGCGGTTCGTCGCTAAACAAATGCCTGACGATGATGGCGGCGTAATCTTCGGAAGCCGAGGTCCAGACAGCACACTCAAAATGTTCCAGGCAAAATGCGATGAATTCCCTCACATGCGGACGCAGATAGACGTGATAGGAAAAGAACTGAAAATCAGCTTCATGGGTGAGCTGTTGTTCAGTCGCATAGATCAGGGTTTCATCAAGATCGAGTATCAGTAATTTCTTGTTCATGCATGTCCAGCACTTGAACACCTAAGCTCAGAGTGCGCTATTTGTTAATCAATAATGCAATATAGCAGCAAGGCTGTCACCGTGGCTGGTGCGTGATAATTACTAAACTGAATTTTGCATAAAAAAGGTAGAAGCGCAGTAAGTGCTTGATAGGATGGGAGTTGGCCGGGAAAACAAGCGGCATTCACTATTCTCATCCGGGTATACTTTATCCGACCTGCATCTTCAGGCGTGCATCTATGTCTTACACCCCATTTGCTTTCGCAATTTTCCCATGTCACTGGCGGACGTTGATTTGAAGATGTCTTCAGAAATATGGCCATATTCTTCACGCATAAGACTGAAGTGATTTTTACTGTCGGGTGCCAGGAACCAGACCACATAGCCGCAGGTAACCGGGGCAATGCTGTGTTTTGTTTCATAGTCTACGGCGATATAGGTGCCAGGCTGTGATGAATTGACAGGGTTGTCATAAACGGTGATGCGCCACAGATCACGTGACACCAGCTTACCGATTTTTGCCTGGTAAGCGGTAGCGAGGGCTTGCCACTCTTCTGGATTAATGGTGGCTTTCATGCTTGGACTAAGCATGTTATAGGCGGTTTCGTAGTAAGCGTTTTCTTTGGCAGACAGATAGGCAGTGGTCAGTTTCTTGCCTTCTATCTTGAGTTTGAATTCTTGATCGCTGTCTATTTTTCTGACGGTGGGAGTGGCGCCTTTAGGACGCGTTGGCAAATCAGCTACACAGTTCAACATTTGTATCATATGGAAAGCCGGTGTTTTTTCAGCAGTTTTTTGCGCTGTCAGGTTTTCTGATCCCGCAAATTTATACTTACCATATTGCGGTATCTTGCCTGCGCACAGGGTTGACGCCGGATCTGACATCATGACTTGTGCCTGATCCACAGTCAGGCTGATGTCGCTGGTGAGCGTCAGTTCGAACTCAGTGGCAGATATTTTTTTAAAAGCCAGATCCGCCGCGATAGCAGTGCTGGAGAGCAGAAAAAAGCTGAGGATGGTGGCAAGGTGTGAAAGCGTCATGGTTGTTTGCGATGTGAGGTAATGCCGCAACGATACGGGATATGTTTGCATTTAACAACCAAGGATAAGGCAGGTGTTTCTGTAGCACTACGCCTGACATGTTTGACTCAGGATTGATTTTAGATTTGTTGATGTGTCACGCTTGCCGCACTGTAAATCGCTGCCACTATGCAGTACATGCTTGAATTCAGAGCATGCTTAACAGCATTTCTGATGAGCAAGGTTAATTCCTTCATTTACACCGAAAAGCGATAAGGACAGATACTCATGGGCAAATGCAATAATGTGGGTCTCAATGACTAATTGTGATGCGTCTGAACAGATAGAAGGGCAAAAAAACAGATTGAGATAGTCATCTTCTTTAGTTCCACGTTTTCCTTTTCCTCCTGTTTGGCATAATTGTTATTCAAAGGCTAGTTGCTTGCGCACAGGCAGGTCCATAAATCAGGTGGAAACCAACAACTGCACGGCTGGCATTGCATGCATTAGTGACGCTGTCACTGGGATGTGAGTGTAAGTGTGTGTACTCGCATCAAGAAAGTAAACTTGAATAATGACAGTATTACTGTTATAAATAACTGTATGAATATTTCTTCTGATGAAATAGACAGCAGCTATCTGCTTCCTGAACTCTGTTTGATGGCGGAGATGTCCGTACGCACGGTGCGTTACTACATGCAGATAGGGCTGGTTAGCAAGCCTGAAGGCGGGACGCGGGCGGCGCGTTATGGAGCGCAGCATCTCGAACAATTGTTGCTGATCAAGAAGTGGAGTTCTGCTGGGGTATCACTGGAGCGCATACGTGAATTGCTGCATGGCGCACCTGCCCCGGTGGAGATGAAACAACAGCAAATCGGGTCGATTTCTGTTTGCACGCATTTGACTGTTGCGCGCGGTGTAGAGCTGGTGATCGATGCCAGCAAGGCAGGTTGGACCCCGGAGCAGCTCAGGGAATTCGTCAGACAGGTAATTGAATTGGCAGAACGAATGAAAACCCGCCAGGACACATGAGTGCGATGGTTTAGGGCGGAGAATGAATATGTTTAATCAAAACACAGCAACAATACAATCCAGCTTGGGTCAGGCTATGGCATTGACCAAAGTAAAATGCGACGGGTGTCATTCAGGGCATGCTGCTGGAAATGCATCTCACACAAAGCTTTACCAATCCCTCGGACAAAGAACATGCTGAGGTGTTGTACACCTTTCCTTTGCCCATCGATGCAGTTTTGCTGGATATAGAAGTCGAGCTGGATGGCAAGAAATTATCCGGTGTTGTCGTGCCCAGGAGAAAGGCAGAAATCGATTATGAAGAATCAATTTCTGAAGGTAATACGGCTTTCATGCTGCAAGAAAATGGCGACCGCAGTTACAGCCTCAGCATAGGTAACCTTGCCCCCGGTGAAGCTTGCACGTTGATGATGAGTTATGCGCAAAGCCTGCGTTTTTCCGAAATGGATGGCATGAACGCCTTGCGCATTTGTGTGCCCACCGTGATCGCACCACGCTATGAAATGACAGAAGCAATTAGGGGAGGAATCAAAACCTGTTCGAGCGCTTGACAGCGCCAAAACATGATATGCGGGTTGATTATCCTTTCGATATCACATTGCGCCTGGAAGGGGAGATAGCTGGCGCACGTATTGCCTCACCCAGTCATGCCGTCAGTGTCATGCCCAGGGATGGCAGCGTGATGGTGAGTTTGTCGCGCAAGGGCAATCTGGATCGTGATTTTGTATTGTGTGTCGACCAGTTCAAACAGCAGGCTTTCAGCATACTGGGCCGTGATTTTCATCAAACTGAACATGTCGCTTTGCCGGCCAGTTTCTGCCCTCAAATTGCAACTGAAAATATGAGTGATGTGGCGGTGAAACTGCTGGTGGATTGTTCTGGCTCCATGAATGGTGACAGCATCAGGGCAGCGCGCACGGCACTGAAAGAAATTGTTGGGCAATTGAATACAGGCGACCATATTTCCTTGTCGCGTTTTGGCAGCGAAGTCCAGCATCGCTCACCAGCGATGTGGAAATTTGCCAAGCCCAGCAAGGCTGCAGCTCTGCGCTGGGTAGATGAACTCGATGCCAGTCTTGGCGGCACAGAAATGGCGCTGGCGCTGGAATCTACCTTTGCTATCCATTGCAGTGGGCGCAGTGACGTACTGATGATTACTGATGGCGAAATCGACAGTGTCGATAGCTTGATAGGAAGCGCCCGCGCTGCCGGGCAAAGAGTGTTCATCGTAGGCATAGGTTCCAGCCCGGCGGAAGTGCATCTGGAACGCCTGGCCAGGGCCAGTGGTGGCTCTTGTGAATATGTGGCACCGGGTGAAGACATGGTGCCTGCCATCCTGCGCATGTTCCTGAAATTGCGTTCGCCAGTCTGGCAAGATATCCGCATCGATACTGGCTTTGCCTGCCAGCCGTTGTGGTCAACGGCATTACCTGCAAGCGTCTTCAAAGGCGAAACCCTTAACATGTTTTATCTCTTGCCAGAAAAACCTTCTGGCTCAATGAAACTGTTTGCCCGCTTGCCGGGGCAACAAGAAATCGAGATAGGCCATCTGGAGTTGACTCAGTTGCTGCAATCAGAAACCAGTCTGTCACGTGTGGCCGCGACAGTTTATTTGTCTGGTATGCAGGGATTGGCGGAGCAAGAGTCAATCGCACAGGAACTGGCCGTGCAATATCAATTGATCTCCAAAGAAACCAGTTTCCTGATCGTGGAAGAACGGGCGGAAGAAGATAAAGCACTTGATATGCCTGCCCTGATAGAAATGGCGCATATGTTGCCTGCAGGCTGGGGCGGCATGGCTGCTGTAGCTGCTGGAGCTGCCGCGTGTCCTCCATGTGCACCAGTAGCTACAATGGCGATGCCCAGTATTTCTGCGCCCGACGTGTTCCGTACAAGATCGATATCCAAAAAATTGTCGAAGCGTAGTCCGCCGGATGCAGTGGATGGCGATAGTTACATTTCCTTCGATATCAGTTGCAAACCTGATTCGCGCGTAGCGCGGCTGGAGATAGATGAACAAGCAATGCAGGAATTTTTTGACTATGCGAATGCCTTTGATGCTGTCAGAGTCTATCGCGAGGACATGCACTATCAAGGGCTGACACCCCTGGGCCTGACATTATTGCTTAGGTACTTTGATGAACAATTGTGGCCGGTCAGTATTGCAGGGCTCAAGATCATGCAATTGGGGCAAGCCGTCATTGAATGGCTGGAGCTGGCAATCTGAAGACTGCAAGGACAAGTTGAGTAGCAGGGATGTAGCCAGGCTCTTTTTGGGTATCATGGCTGAACAGGAAATGCTCGAAATGCTCCTGTCATCTACTGAGCCAAGCAAGTTTTTGCAGGAGAGCCCGGCAGAGCGCATGTCTGTTCAACAGTTACGGGGTGCATCGGCTGACCCGGTGGCGAGTGCTATGCTTGAGGGGCAGTTACGCAAAGCACTGCAAGGCCTGGACGCAAACAATTGGAGCGCTGCCATTTTCCTCATGGATATCGAGGCTTAAGGGGGAAGACAGAGCTACAGTATCCGTTTCCATGAAGCGGATACTGTCTAGCGATTGAAAGAGGGGGGTTAAAATGTCAGCTTGCCCTGCCGCCACATGGTGGTCAGTGATACTGGCCAGAATGCAACCGGGACTATCATTACGGCTGCGGTGGCGGGATGGACCAGGACAGGGAATACTGCTGCCTGCAATATACCATTCGGGATATGCTTGCGAAATACCATGAAAGCGGCGCTCCTGACGTTTTTGTCTGTCAGCAGGTCTGGCAACTGCCATCCCATGCTGCGGTCCATTTCATTTGTCACACGAGCTGCCACCAGCCTTTCTTCAGGATCTTCAGGCTCTTTGCTTTTCAATTGATAGATCTGGTCAGCGATCGCACGCAACTCCTGCGGGCGGCTGTCAAAGTGCGTATCGTCGCTATACACCAGCATGGCTGGATGATCGTGTTCCCCTTCCTTGAACAAAAGGCTATTGGCCTGCACCAGTGCCGCCCAGACGATGTGACCTTCCTTCATCAGACGTCTTTGCTCAAGTATGGTTTCCAGCAAGGGTTCGTCATGTTCCATCCAGTCGGGTTTGTCTGCGGCTATTCTGTCGAGTATTTCTGCATCCATACCCTGACTGTTGCGGCTGAAATTGCGTCGTAATTCCTTGAGTGCATTTTCTATTTCGCTACTTGCTCCCTGAGTGGCAGTGTAATAGCTACTGGCTTTATGCTGAGTACTGCTGTGCTGTCGTTTCGCAGGAGTAACTGCCTCAGGCACGATCAGGCTGACGGTAAACGGCACGGCTTTTTCTGCTTCACCCATGAAAGCCCACAGTGTATGTGGCGGACCCAGCCTGCCTATGGCCGTCACTTCCTGCCCTGGCTTTATCCATGCCGAGCTTAGTTCAAACCAGTCGACGAATTCAGAGGATGGATAATAAGTCTGCAATGAAGTCGCGAGCAGCCATTGGTCTGCTTCAAAATGAAAGTGGGCGAATTGCTGCACTCTAATTTTTTCGTTTGATATGTTTTTCAGACCAATCACGTAGACATCGTCAGTGTCACTGTCGCCCTGATATTTCTGCAAGCGGATAGTCGCGAAAGATTGCTCTTGTCGCAGCTCGGCGTCGTGGTACATGGTCCTGATGATTTTGTCTGCTGCAATGTGTTTTCTGACATCGTCGGGTAGCAGGCTGGCAAGTGATTCGCTGATGCCTTCCGCATGCACTAGGCTGCCATTGGATGAGCACACATAATAACTGCGCATCTGGTGCAGGTAGAAGCAGGTGCTAGCTGGCGTAGCGGCGCCGTCCTCATCGTTTTCGCCAAGTTCTTCTGTTGGGCGTTGGACATGGACCAGATTGCCATCCATGCCAGTGACTCGCAGCCATTGCAATCGCTGGTCTAATACACTTGCTATGTGAAACTGGTAGTCTGCATGTCGTTTGTAAAGTGTCTGCAACAGGCGCTGGGCCTTGCTGAGGATAGGCGGATACATGTCCTTGATGACTTTATACAAGCCCAGCACTGAATCTTCGCCATCCTGACCACATGCCAGTTGTTTGGCTACTTTGCTACAGGGAGAGAAGAGTTTGTCATCTCCGGTACGGATGACATAGTCATCACCATGCCAGTCCCAATTGCCGCCTATGCTGCGGACTATGCACTGACCAACAAAGGCCCCGGCGAAGAGGATGATATTTTTGTGGTCTTGCGTGGAACCGTTTTTGTAAGTGGTTTCTAAAAAATGATTGACCCAGCGCACGCCGCCGATGTCATAGTCTAGTTCTATCTGGAAATGCTCTCTGGCGATATTACGTAATACTTCGGCATTGGCCAGCATGCCCTCATGTAAGCGGGCATGGGCTTGTTCCAGGGTCTCGGCTCTGGCGATACTGATGTCTGTCTTGATCTCTGCCCATTTACCGTCCTGGCGTTGATAGAGGGAGGTGGTCAGCAGGTGATCTGCGTTTTCATGCGTGAGCTTTATCAGGTCTTTGAGTGCCTGTATCCCTTCTTCAGACTTGCAGTCGCAAAAAGCGAGTGTGTTACGGCTGGGAATGGCGACGATGAAGCCGTTTTCGGCCAGCGAGGCCAGCCGCTTGTCCCACAATTCACCGATCAGCAGCAGGCTGGCTTCAAAATGGCCATCCGTCGTGATGCTGCGTATGGGGCCGTTCTTGTGCATCTTTAAATGGGTAACGGACTTTTTCCATAAATTCTGCAAGCCAGTCCGGTAAAGATCTCTTGCTGTATAGCCTGCATGCTGCACATCATACTTTTTCAGATGGATGTGCTGCCCGCCTTCTATCTGAACGTACACTATGTCCAGGTCCAGTCCAGCACCGGAAGCATGTTGATAAATCTGCTGATCCTCTGGAATATTGCTTGCTGCACCGGTGTCACCGTTAGCAGGCAGTTTGATGCGGGCAATGGCGTCATGATAAATTGAATTCATTAAAACTATCCAGAGGGTGGTTGTGGCACATACTGCTGGCCGTCAGAGCATTGGTAAGTGCGTCTGTCGACAGATGAAAGCTGAGAATAATACCAAAATACCAAGGGCATGCCTGAAATCCCGCTAGGTTAGCAAGCATTTCAGCATAAATCTTCCAGCTAGGCTAACATCCTCGCCTTGAGCCGTGATCAGCTTATATGTGAGTCTATATCTATGAACAAGAAGTTTATTGCCCTGGCGCTGGTCCTGGGCGTGGCGTTCGCCGGTTTGGGTGTCTACGTAGGCAACCGCCAGATGGCACCCAAACCACCCGCAGACCAGGCCGTGGCCCAGTTGATGGCTCAGCAGTTCAAGGATAGTGAGGGCAAGAGTCAGACGCTGGCGCAGTGGCAGGGCAAGTTTCTGGTAGTTAAATTTTGGGCAACATGGTGCGCACCTTGCGTGCAGGAAATGCCAGAATTGTCTGCGTTGCAACAAGAGTTCAAGGGCAAGTCTGTGCAAATTCTGGGGCCAGGCATTGATAGTCCAAGTAATATTGCTGAATTTGCAAAAAAATACCAGATAAGTTATCCGCTGTTTGCTGCCGGCATGGAAGGCTCTGAATTGTCGCGGAAGCTAGGGAATGCTGGTGGCGGTTTGCCATTTACTATTTTGATCAGCCCTGAGGGCAGGGTGGTGAAATCTTACCTTGGTCGCCTGAAGATGGAAGAATTACGGGCCGATATCACCAAATTTTCTTTGGAAAAATAGAAGTCGCTTCGGTTTTCCTTGCCAATCTGCTTCGATTAGCGGCAAAATGCGGCCATCTTCGTCAAATTGAATGTGACTATGGCGCGCAAACTGTTGCTGCTGAATGGCCCCAATCTGAACTTATTAGGCACGCGCGAGCCCGCTACCTATGGTGTTACCACACTTGCCGAGATAGAATCAGCGGCACAGGAACAGGCCAGAGCAGTGGGCGCTGACTTGTCATTTTTTCAAAGTAATCATGAAGGCGCATTGATAGATCGTATCCATGCCGCCCGTAATGAGCAAGTCGATGCTATTATCATCAACCCTGGTGGCCTGACACATACCAGCGTTGCCTTGCGGGATGCCCTGGCTGGGGTTGCTATCCCGTTTATTGAAGTGCATATATCGAATGTACATCAAAGAGAAGCGTTCAGACATCATTCATACTTGTCTGCAATTGCCAAAGGGGTTATTTGCGGCCTTGGCACTGAAGGTTACCGCCTGGCGATTGACTTTTCACTAAAAAATATTTAAATTCTCGTATCTTCGCGTAATTTGCTGATAATTTCAGTTTATTTCGTATATAATCCAAACTTCGGCGGCGATTTCCGGGCTGTTGTCCTGCTCAGTATTGCGCGTCCCAATTAATTCAGAACCACTTTTTTCAAGGGGATTCCACATGGATTTAAGAAAACTCAAGACCCTGATTGACCTTGTAGCAGAATCAGATATTGCTGAACTCGAAGTCACTGAAGGTGAAGGCAAAGTCCGTATCGTCAAATCTTCTGCGATGCCGCAAAACCAGGTAGTCATGATGCAGCAACCCCAGCATCAAATGATGCCAGCAGCTCCAGCCGCCGCAGCGGCACCAGTGGCAGCAGCTCCTGTCGTGCCAGACGGTCATATTGTTAAATCCCCAATGGTTGGTACTTTCTACCGCTCCTCTTCCCCAGGTGCTGCTCCTTTTGCTGATATCGGCAAGAGCGTCAATGCTGGCGACACCCTCTGCATTATTGAAGCAATGAAATTGCTGAATGAAATCGAAAGCGATTTCAGCGGTACGATCAAACAGATTCTGGTTGAAAATGGTCAGCCTGTAGAATACGGCCAGCCGCTGTTCGTGATTGGCTGATCCAGGCGCGCGTGCGCGAACTGACTGCCGCTTTGCCCGTGTTGAGGGCAATCATACCGGACAGGGTTTTCTGCTCACGCAATTGCAACCATTGCCACCGCAAAGTTAAATCATGTTTGAAAAAATTCTTATCGCCAATCGCGGTGAAATCGCGCTACGAATACAGCGCGCTTGCCGCGAGATGGGTATCAAAACCGTGGTCGTGCACTCTGAAGCCGACCGCGAAGCAAAATATGTCAAGCTGGCCGACGAATCTGTTTGCATAGGCCCGGCACCATCGAATTTAAGTTACCTGAGCATGCCAGCCATCATCAGCGCTGCTGAAGTGACTGATGCCCAGGCTATCCATCCAGGCTATGGCTTTTTGTCTGAAAACGCCGACTTTGCTGAACGTGTAGAGCAATCCGGTTTTGTCTTCATCGGCCCGCGTGCTGAATCCATCCGTCTGATGGGTGATAAGGTATCGGCCAAGCATGCCATGATCAAGGCTGGTGTGCCTTGCGTGCCAGGCTCTGAAGGTGCTTTGCCGGACGACCCTAAAGTCATCGTGCAAACTGCCCGCAAGGTTGGTTACCCTGTCATCATCAAAGCTGCTGGTGGCGGTGGTGGACGTGGCATGCGCGTGGTGCATACTGAAGCCGCCCTGCTGAACGCGGTCACCATGACCAAGTCAGAAGCTGGTGCTGCCTTTGGTAATCCTGAAGTGTATATGGAAAAGTTTCTGGAAAACCCGCGTCACGTGGAAATCCAGATACTGGCTGATCAGCATGGTAGTGCCATCTGGCTGGGCGAGCGCGATTGCTCCATGCAACGCCGCCATCAAAAAGTCATTGAAGAGGCGCCAGCACCTGGCATCCCGCGCAAGATCATAGAAAAAATCGGTGACCGTTGCGCCGCTGCATGCCGCAAGATTAATTATCGTGGCGCAGGTACTTTTGAATTCCTGTACGAAAACGGCGAATTCTATTTCATCGAAATGAATACCCGAGTACAGGTTGAGCATCCGGTGACCGAGATGATCACCGGTGTCGATATTGTGCAAGAACAGATACGTATCGCTTTCAATGAAAAGCTGCGTTTCAAGCAAACCGATATCATGCTCAAGGGCCACGCCATAGAGTGCCGTATCAATGCTGAAGACCCGTTCAAGTTCATACCATCACCAGGCCGCATCACCTCCTGGCATACACCGGGTGGCCCTGGCATACGGGTGGACTCGCATGCATACGCTGGTTATTTCGTACCGCCGAATTATGATTCCATGATAGGCAAGGTCATCGCCTATGGTGAAACCCGTGAACAGGCAATACGCCGCATGCAGATCGCCTTGTCAGAGATGGTGGTAGAAGGCATACAAACCAACATCCCGCTGCATCGCGAGCTGATGATAGATGCCCGCTTTATTGAAGGTGGTACAAATATTCATTATTTGGAACATAAGTTAGCGGATATGCCGGAGTTGTCGAAGAAATCCAAGTAAGCCTGATAAAGCTAAGCGCAACGCGATTTTGAGCCTGCGATGTTCACCGTACTTAAGTACGGCTTTGCTTCTCGACCCAAACTAGCGCTGCTCGCTACGCTTTCTCAGAGCTTCCTTTACGGTCGTAATGAGATAAAGAATTTGTAGCTCAGGTTTTATCTTCGGGAATAGACGGGATGCAAGAATTCCGTCAGAAAGAAGCACAGAGAAAACACAAGTTTTTCCCTGTGCTTTTGGCTTTGTTATAGAACCTCTGTGGTAAGCTTTTTGCTATTGAGATGTTTTAACGTATTAAATTAAATAAGCACCGCAATTCCAAATTGTTGAAGAGCACAGCGTTTATGTCGATGATGAATTTTTCTCTTGATTTTCTCTGTGTCTCCGTGTCTCTGTGGTGCGCCCTTGGGTCTTGAGGTTTCTGGAAGTAATAACGTCGTATAAGAAAGTAGCAATATGGGCTGGATAGAAATAGTCATAGAAGTAGCGCGCGAGCAGGCTGAGGCTTTGTCGGATGCTCTGATGGATGCGGGTGCCTTGTCGGTTTCCGTAGAAGACGCCGATGAAGGTACGGATGCTGAACGACCGCTGTTTGGCGAACCCGGCATGGAGCCTGATGAAGCTGCATGGGACCGCAGTCGCGTAGTTGCACTCGCTGATATCGATGCGGATCATGCTGAACTGGTGGCTGAAGCTGCCGCTGCCATCGGCCTGACTGTTGTGCCAGCCTACATCACCCGCAATGTGGAAGAGCAAGACTGGGTGCGACTGACGCAATCACAATTTGCCCCTATCCATATCGGCAAGAATATCTGGGTCGTCCCTAGCTGGCATGATGCACCTGATCCTGATGCCCTGATCCTGGAACTTGATCCTGGCCTGGCCTTTGGTACTGGCAGCCACCCAACTACCAAGCTGTGCATGGAATGGCTGGAAGCGCATGCGCCCAAGGATTTGTCCGTTCTGGATTATGGTTGTGGTTCCGGCATCCTGGCCATGGTTGCCAGCAAACTGGGTGCGGCCAGTGTCATTGGTGTGGATATCGACCCGCAAGCAATTGAGTCTGCCAACTTCAATGCTGAACGCAATAGTTGCCAGATTGAATATGCGCTGCCTGAAGGTTTTGGTGCAGCCCATCCGGCATCGCAGAAATTTGATGTGGTCGTGGCCAATATCCTGTCCAGCCCCTTGAAGCTGATGGCACCGATGCTGGCTGGCCGTGTGGCATCTGGTGGGTCGCTGATACTCTCAGGCGTGCTGGCAAGGCAGGCTGAAGAAGTGGCAGAAGCGTATGCGCCTTTCATCAAGCTCACAGTCTGGGCTGAGCATGAAGGCTGGGTCGCGTTGTCGGGCTCTTTGAGTAACTGAGGCGACTATGGCACTGGCGACCCGCTGCCCCCACTGTCAGACTGCCTTCAAGGTAGCCAATGATCAGTTGAAATTGCATGCGGGCCTGGTGCGCTGTGGCTCATGCCAGCAAACCTTTAATGCTGTTGAAAACCTGTTGCCTGGCGAAGGGCAAAAACCTGTACCTGCGGCCACCAAGCCAGCAAACGTGGCAAGCGCCACAAGTTTGACGGCAGCATCACCTGTCGTTGCTCCAGTGATAGCAGCGGCCAGTGTTAAACCAGTCACACCCGTTGCGCCAGCCAAGCCGCAAGTCAGTGCAGCACAGCCAATATCAGCACCAACAGCAAAACCTGTCATACCTGCTACAGTCAGCAAAGCTGTAGCAGAAAACAAAACGGAAGATAAAACCGAAGCCAAACCAGTAACAGAAGAATACCTGGCATCGCTGATAGAACCCGAACCGGATTTCGAGCAAACGCGGATTATTCCGCCGACCCCCGTTGCTCCTGTTGGCCGCTTTTTTCCGCCAGCCGCGCTGCCGGAAGACAACGCGATCTTGCCCGACAGTCTGGCGCCGCCTGAAAGACCTGCACCTGTCGGCAAACCAGGTAGTGCTACTGCCAGGCCAGCTACTGAAGTACTGGCCGCCATTAGCAAAGCAGAACTGGAATTTGAGGCAGAGACTTTTGACATGCCCAGGGATGTCAAGGCCGCAGTAAACCCAGTCCAGTCAATATCGCCAGCGCCAGTTGCCAGTACTATAGCTGCTCCACAATTGGTGAAGCCTGTCCCGGCAGCGGCAGAGCAATCTGCTGTAGCCAAGCACGTCGTTCACAAAGCCGAAGCAGTCTCCAGGCAAGAGCCCACACTCGGTACTTCATCGGCACTCGATTTTGATTTTGGGGATGGCGGTTTCTTTTTGCCAGTTGAAGAAGTGCACGAGACCGATATTGCCCGTATGGAGCTGGAAACCCGGGCCGCGCTGATGGACCCGCCCACTGCCGACTGGTCAGTAAGTGAGGTGTCGGAAGAGATAAATGAAAAAAATGCCCAGACAAATGACAAGGCAGACGATAAGGTAAATGAGTCTGCAGCCACTGAAATGCTGTCAGCAAGCAGTATCAGCAAGGTGTGGCGTCACAAAGACCATGGCGATGTTGCCGAATCTGGCGATGCAGTTTCACTTAATGACGCTGTCGAAGAAGTAGCAGGCAAGGAGCCGCATTTAGAGAATGCAGAATCTGCTCTGGCCAGGCAGGCTGCCATTAGTGAGGATTCCAGCAGCGATCCGGAAGTAGAGCAAGAAAAGCCCAATTTTGTCATCCAGGCAGAAAAGCAGCGTGGTCGCAAACGCATGGCCAATATCATGCTGGTGCTGATGATAGTCTTGCTAATGCCGCTCTTGCTGGCTCAGTCTGCCTACATTTTGCGCAATCAGCTGGCGGCCCGTCTACCTCAAAGCAAGCCCTGGTTGCTGCAGGCATGCACCTATCTGAATTGCCAGGTGACTTTGCCTGCTCAGATAGAAAAGATAGTCGTCGATTCCAATGAATTGCAAAACCTGGCACCGGAACGCAATGTCTTTATGCTGGTCATGCAAATACAAAACCAGAGTGATGTGGCACAAACCTGGCCGAATATCGAACTGGTCCTGAACGACATCAAAGACAAGCCTCTGCTGCAGCGCGCCTTTACACCCGCTGATTACCTGACCGAAAAAGACAAGCTGGAAAAAGGCTTTGCCGCAGGCGGTGAACAAAACATCAAGCTGTATTTTGAACTGCCGGCAGTCAAGGCAGCGGGCTTTCATGTTGGTGTGTTTTATCCTTGAGATGCCATGATTTGCCGTGGCAATCGACCTGATGGAAATGGCCGTGTTCAGCAAGCATTTCATCACTGAAGCCTGAACATATTTACGCAATACTGCAGCCAAGCTGGCGTGCCGTGTCAGCCACCTTTATTGCCATGTGCTTGGCAGATGATGTCTTCCATCGCCATGTCAAAAGTTTCTACTATATCGATGTAACAAAATTTTACAAAAATGCTAATTTTATGTTATTTTTGATGTCTCTGCCAACACGGCGGGAAATTGTCAATAAGTCGGATAGATCACAAAGAATTCAGGCATGCAAATACAAACCGAGGCCACAGGTAGGTGGCAGCTTGCGCCAGAGAATCTGGCCGCCACGACTTTTCCAGAACATGCTGATGCGGCCGTCGCCGATTCTGCAGAGATCATAGAACAGCAGACTGAATACCAGCCTTCATTTACAGGCACAGGCAAAGAATACTTCCGCATCTGGATCGTCAATCTGTGCCTGAGTCTGGCAACCCTGGGTATTTATTCTGCCTGGGCCAAGGTGCGACGGCTCAAGTATTTTGACCGCAATACGCAGCTAAACGGAGCGGCCTTCAATTTTCATGGCGATCCTATGACCATATTTCGTGGCAGGATCATTGCAGTGCTACTGCTGTTTTGCTATCACTACCTGTTCACGTTTTCCAAAGCGCTGGCGCTCAGTCTGTTTGCTATTTTCTTGCTGGGTGTGCCATGGATGATGCGTAGTGCTTTGCGTTTCCGCTTGCGTAACACCAGTTATATGGGCCTGCGTTGTCAATTTCATGGCACGCTAGCTGGCGCTTATGCTACCTACTTGCCGGTTGGCCTAGTGGTGTTATTGCCGGGTTTACTCGGTGTGTTGATACCACATAAGCCTGGCATCATGGTTTTCGCATTCATCCCTTATTTAAGCTGGCCCTGGTTGCATGCGCGCATGCGCATGTACCAGCACAACGGGCTTGCTGTTGCCGGAATAAAGAGTAGTTGCAGCCTTACCAAAGGGTCTTTTTTCCTGTCTTATTTCATCATTGGCCTGAGCTTGCTGATCTTTGTCATGCTGGTCGGTATGGGCACTGCGATCTTCTTTGCTTCCTTCAAAAATCATGCGGCAGAGAGCTATAGAATTTTTATGGAAGCCTATAGCTGGGTTTTGATTCCAGCGGGATTTCTGGTCGTCTTGCTTGCTTATGCCATCTTCCTCAGTGGCAGCACACTGCTGCAAGTCAAAATCTGGAATAAGTCCTGGAATGCCACTCGCTTCCCTAGAGTGGAAATAGACTCGCACCTGCCTTACAAAGCCTATTATTTTCTGCAATTGAAAAACCTGTTCCTGACACTGCTGACGCTGGGTTTATACCGACCTTTTGCAGTGGTGAATGTTTACCGTTTCCGTTTGCAACATGTCAGTTTGAAAGCTGTTGGCCTTGAGCAATTACTGGCAATGCAGCATGCACAAGTTGCTCAGGCAGGAAAGTCAGGGCAGGTTGGTCAAGCCAGCGGCGACAGTAGTGCAGATTTGTTTGGTTTTGATTTGTCCTGGTAGAGAGCATTTATGATACAAGCACATTATTTTGATCATCGCCAGGCTATGCTGCATAAGGTAGTTCTGCATTTCCAGGCTAGCGGTATCAGTCTGACTGGAGAGGGCATCGACCGTCAGGTAGATAAAAACCAGATGCAACTGGAAGAACCTTTCCAGGATGCCCCCTGCATATTGAATTTTGCAGATGGCAGCCATTGCGAAATTTATGCGCAGGCCGACAAGCAAAATCTGCTGACCCACCTTGGCTACTCACCATCTACCATACAACGCTGGCAGCACAAATGGCAGGCAGCCTTGCTGGCTATTATCGTCATGGCTGGCATCGTGTTCTCTGGGTATAAATGGGGGATGCCAGTATTGGCAGACAAGATCGCTTCGTTTGTTCCCGTCAGTTATGAGCGTGCGCTTGGTAGCGAGATCATCAATTTACTTGACCAGGTCCTGCTGAAGCCGAGCAAGCTTGATGACCGCACGATTGCGCAAGCCGAGCAATTAATTCGCCGCCTGCGTCCTGAAGATTCAGCTGTCCCTATTCATCTGGAAGTGCGTGATGCGCCAGAAATTGGTGCCAATGCCTTTGCCCTGCCGGGCGGGACGGTAGTCGTGACAGATCAGTTAGTCACGCTCATCGTTGGCAATAGTGGCAATCAATTGACAAATGCGCTGGCAGATGAATTATCAGGTGTACTGGCACATGAAATAGGCCATATACAAAACCGCCATGCCATGCGCCGCCTGGTGCACAAAGGTTTGGTCACTGTTGCTATGGGGAGTCTGTTCGGTGATTTTAGTTCAGTCGCAGCCCTTGCCCCGGCAGCTCTGGTCGGTCAGGAATACAGCCGGGAAATGGAAATCGAGGCTGATACCTATGCCATTGCCGCACTCACGGAAAAAGGTATTTCGCCCAAGCATCTGGCAAATGTGCTGGAAGACATGAGCAAGCGTCGCAAACGATCCGGGGTAGAGGCGACGCCCAAATGGTTACGAACCGTCTATGGCTACGCCTCCAGTCATCCGGCTACGGAAGAGCGTATCGCACGTTTCAGAGAAGTGGCGGCAGCAATGGAGCAGAAATAAGAAGGCAAGTTTAGTGGAGTAAAAGCAAATAGTAGCTTGTGTACGATGCCACAAGCTGCAACGACATTGCCAATTTTCCATGTAAGTTGCTTTACTCTATTGCTTTGTATTGGTGTCCGCTGCCCCGGTGAGCATGGCTCTACAGATCAAGCATGGCATTCTGATATTCAGGCAGGCCTTTATTCAGTTTCTGCTTCTGCCAGTATCGCCCGCAAGCCAGCCGCATTCGCGCGCTCCGTACTCTTTCCATGGCCGCTGCGTATGGCATCCTGGTCTTGCAAGACCAG